>X40_Bactrian_Camel__coassemble_25_pt1 | contig 30964 bp, 17 predicted proteins | sample X40_Bactrian_Camel__metabat2_low_PE_002 | metagenome-assembled genome bin X40_Bactrian_Camel | reverse complement strand
AATATTATGAACGGCTGGAGCAAATAAATGAACACGTATTTTAACGAGATAAAATCTCCACCTGTAAACACTAACGATGAAAAGGTTGTGTACAAAATTCCTGCCGGTGCCATGTGCGGTAACGGTGATTTGGGCATTGTTTTTAATAATGACGAAAGCAATCTTTTACTCCATATTTCCAAGTGCGATTTCTGGAAATTTGTTGAGGGCGCCCATAGTGAAGGTGGCATAAAAACAGTAGGGCAATTGCAAATCGGCAAGGTAGATTTGTCAAAATATAATATTAAGCAATATTTCAATAAAGGACTTCTTGAGTGTGAATTCGGCAATTTTCAAATGGAGCTTTTCGTTGCACCTGAAAATACTATTTATTTTGAAATAAAGTCACCTGAAGGAAGCACTATTCCTCAGGTTACCATCAATATTCCCGACAGTTGCAATTCCACAAATTCCGTTACAGAGGAAAACGGTGTTATATGCTTCATTCGTCAGTTTTGTGGTGAAGAGGTTTCCCTCAAAACAGGTGTCAGCGTGGCTTTGCGCACACTTTCCCAAAAGGACGAAAACGGCTTTAGTGTAACACGTTTTTCTGTTAGCATTGTTACAAATTTTGATAATGACGATTACGTAGCAAAAAGCGTGGAAATGGCACAAGGCTCCGATTACGATAACGCAAAGCGCAGAACAGAGGAAAAGTGGCAGACCTTCTTTTCTGCTTCAAGGGTAACTCTTGAGGATAAGGAGATTGAATCCTTCTATAACTCAAGCCTTTATCACCTTGCAGGCTGTATGGGCAACAAAGGCTTTCCACCGGGACTTTTCGGCAATTTCATAACAGACGACTTTTTCCCTTGGTCAGGGGATTACCATATGAATTATAACTACGAGGCTCCGTATTATTGCATTTTTTCATCCAATCATCCTGAGCTTTTTGAGGGCTATATGACGCCTATTGACCAAATGAAAAGCGAGGCCTTGCGTATGGCAAAGCTTTTCGGCTGCAAGGGCTATGCGTTCCCTGTAAGCTTCGGTCCGAGAGCTCTCGATTTATACACTCAAAAGGATTGCAAGGAGCACGGTATTCTTTTCCTTGGTCAAAAGAGTCACGCCGCCTACGCTTGTGTTATCCCCATAATGCATTGGTTTGCAACCTACGATAAGGACTACGCAAGGGAAAATTACTACGATTTTATTTTCAACGTGGCACTTTTCTGGGAGGATTACCTTGTAAAGCAAGGTGGTGAGTACGTTATCAAAAACGATGCAGCCCACGAGATTCCGTACTACCGTGGCAAAAAATTCCGTTATATCACTCATTGCGGACAGGTTACAACAGTAAACGCAATCAATTCCTTAGGCTTCGTAAAATTACTTTTCAAGGCAGTTTTGCATATGGCAAAGGAGCTTGGTCTCAATAGTGAAAAATACGAGCTTTGGGAAGATATAAATAAGAATTTAAGCAGGTTCCCCGTGTTTATCAAAAAGGGTAAAAAATGCTTCAAATATTCAAGGCGAGGCATCCGTTGGAGAGATGAAAATACAGTGGGGCTTCAGCATATTTATCCTGCTTCGCAGATAGGTCTCAGCTCCGACGAAAAGCTTTTGAAAATAGCCAAAAACACGTATTTCATTAACGACAGACGCCTTGACGATAACGGCTCCAACTCTTATTTACCTGCAGGTGCAAGGCTTGGTGTTGACGCTGGTTTCGTTATGGAGGGCATCCGTGAAAATATTAAGCAGTTCGGGCTTCCAAACAGACTTTTCCGTCATCACGGTGGTGGAATTGAGCATCTTACAATGGTACCTGCAACAATTAACGAGATGCTTATGCAAGGCTATGAGGGTATCATAAGGCTTTTCCCTTGCTGGAACAAGGGTAGTGACGCTTCTTTCGAGAATCTACGTGCAGACGGCGCATTTCTTGTAAGTGCCACTCTTAAAGAGGGCAAGGTGCAGGGCGTAAAAATAAAGAGTCTCAGGGGTAATCCCTGCAAGGTGCAGTGCGACGGCTTGACGTCAGTTCAAAAGGCAGACGGTACACAGATAAGCTTTACTAAAGACGGCAATATTTTATCCTTTGAAACAGAGGAAAACGCAGAATATATTTTTTCTTGAAAATTATGAGAGGTTACTATGGCTCACGAAAACATTAAACTGAATTTCAACAAAGCAAGTGGCAAATACGAAATAATTTATAAGGGCTTTTCTTGGGTGAGTGACGGCAGAAAGCCATATATCATCGTCAGTAAAAAACGTAAAAATAAATATATCAAAGCCAAACGACGTCTGTGGTCTGCCTCAAAAAAGCAGATCACCGTAACGGAAAACGAGGTAACGGTGCGCTACAACGGCTTCGTTGCCTTCGGCAAAAAAATGCCCTTTACAGTTATTGCGTGTGCACGTATTACAGGTGAAAATACCGTTGAGTTTACTCTCAGGACGGAAAATGAAGGGGATTATCATATTCAGGCAGTTTATTTCCCCGGTCCCTTTAACTCAAAGAAAAAGGGCAAGGCTTCTTACCACGTAGATCCAATGAGGCAGGGCTTTATTCTGCCCGACGGCTACAGTAAGAATTTTTCCGTGCTCCTGGGCTACACTCACATAAAAAGAGCCGTTAACACAGGTGAATGCTATATGCCCATATGGGGCAGAGTCTGTGACGGCAACACCTTTTCTGCTATCGTGCAAACACCTTACGATGCCGCCATGCTTTCCTCCTTCGGTAAGCACAGGTCTTTTATAAATTCTGTTTATTGGCTTTCTTCGTTAGGACACTTGTCTTACGAGAGAAAAATACTTTTCACCTTCCACGAAAACGGTGACTATAACACAGTAGCAAAGGATTACCGCAATTATCTCCTTAAAAACGGCGACCTTGTTACCATAGACGAAAAAATTGCAAAAAATCCAAATATAAAGAAAATTATCGGCGCTCCTGTGCTTCATCACAAGATTTATTCCAAAATCAACAAAAAATCTCAGTTCTACGATAAAAACGGCTCCAACGAAATTCTTTGCGCTACCTTCTATGAAAGGTCAGAGCAAATAAAAAAATTAAAAGAGTCGGGACTGCAAAAGCTGTATATCCATACGGACGGTTGGGGTAAGGACGGCTACGACAATAACCATCCATACATATTACCGCCTTGCGAAAGGGCAGGTGGATGGGACGGCTTCAGAGAATTTTCTCGTGTCAGCCGTGAGCTGGGCTACGTTTTTGCCCTTCACGATCAGTACCGTGACTATTATTACGACAGTCCCGTATACGATAAAAACAAAGCCGTTACCAATATAGACGGCAGTAATCCCTATTGCTCCATTTGGGACGGTGGAGAGCATACCTTTCTTTGCTCAGCCTTCGCTCTTGAGGCAGTAAAAAGAACGTACTCCGAGCTTGAGGAAAACGGTGTAGACGTGCAAGGAGCGTACCTTGACGTTTTCTCCATTATGGCAGGTGACGAGTGCTTCCATAAGGACCACAAAATAACAAGAGAGGAAAGTATGCGCCTTCGTGGAGAATGCTTCGATTACCTTACGGATAAGGGCTTCATTATGTCCTCAGAGGAGCCGGGTATGCAGCTACTTAATCACCTTGCTCTCGTTCATCACGGGCCACACGCACTTTTCCCACAGGAGAACGGCGTTGCCATCGGTATACCCGTACCAATTGGTAACCTCGTTTACCACGATTGCATTATGGTGCCTTGGAACTGGTTTAATAACTGGGGTATCCCAAAGGGCGAGGACGGTGACCTTTACGGTGCTCTTAACGCTGGTATGCCATATATCCATCCCTTTGGTAACGAGCTTCGTAAAATCGGCAAGGATAACAGAACAGCCGATACAAAAATGATGACCGACGAGGAGCTTGAAAAGGAGCTTCAACGCATTGAGCCCTTGTGCGATTTACAAGCAAGGCTCTATAATAAAGAGATGCTCCGTCACCAATTCCTCGGTAGCTACCGTAAGCAAAAAACAGTTTTTGCCGACGGCACAGAGGTAACCATCGACCTTGATAAAAATACTTATGAAATAAAATGAAATTATGGGGATGTTAAAAAAGCGCAGACCGTATAAAACAAGATATATCAAAAAGGGGTTTAACAGGTGTTTTTACCTGTTAAGCCCCATCTGCATTTTTTCCCTATCCCCGTTGCAAAAGACGTTAAAAAAGCGCAGACCGTATAAAACAAAGATATAACAAAACAAAGCAACACAAAGCACCTCAACAAAACTATTGCCTATTTATTTTATTTTTGATATAATTTTAATATATAACCTATTGTGAGGTAAATTATGGAAACTGTACTTTCATTACCTGTAAAAATACATAACGTAGAAATAAATAACCGAGTAGTTTTTCATCCTATGGAGGGCTGCGACGGTACTCTTGACGGTGGGATAGACGAGCTTACTCGCAGAAGGTATCTGCGTTTTGCAAAAGGTGGCGCAGGTATTATCTGGTTTGAGGCAACTGCCGTCACAAACGAGGGCAGGGCAAATCCTCGTCAACTTTTTATTAACCGAGGCACCGTAGCCTCTTTCAAAAGCTTAGTTAAAGAGGTAAAGGAGCTTTCCCTTAAAGAGAATGGCTTTGAGCCTGTTATAATCGTTCAGCTGACTCATAGTGGTCGCTTCAGTAAGCCAAACGGAACTCCTGAGCCTATTGTTGCATATCGCAATTCTCTTTGGGAAAAGGGCAAGGAAAATCAGCCTTACGTAGTGGCAACGGACGATTATTTAAAAACTATTCCTCAAAAATATTTCGATGCCGCACTTCTTGCAAAAGAGGCAGGCTTTGACGGAATAGACGTTAAATGCTGCCACGGCTACCTTTTTAACGAGCTTCTTAGCGCAACACAACGTGAGGGCATATACGGTGGTAGCCTTGAAAATCGTACCCGTCTTTATTTTGAATGTATCGACTCTGTAAAAAAGGCGGTAGGAGACGAAGCCTTCGTCACAACTCGTCTTAACGCTTGCGACTGTTTTCCTTATCCCTTCGGCTACGGTGTGGATAGTGAAAATAATATAGACTTAACTGAAACAAAATTTATTATAAACAAGCTTTATGAAAAGGGCGTAAGGCTCATTAATCTCACCTTGGGTAATCCGTATATTATTCCTCATATTAACAGACCTTGCATTAACGCTCCTGAGGACGGAGAAGCAGGTCTCAAGAGAATATACTGCGTTACAAAGGAGCTGAAGCTTTCTTTTCCCAAAATTCTCTTTATCGCTTCAGGGCTAACGTTCCCCGGTGAGAATGCTATGGAATATGCAGAAAAGCTTATAAAAGAAGGTGTAGCAGATTTTGCAGGCTTCGGCAGATTAACCTTTGCCTATCCTACGTTTTATAAGGATTATCTTGCAACAGGTCATCTTGATAAAAATAAGGTCTGCCTTAAGTGTAGCAAGTGTACTCAGCTAATGAGGGCAGGCACAGTTGCAGGCTGTCCCATAAGGGATATTGAAGCATATATGCCATATTATCAGAAGTTTGTATTGAATAAATAAGAGGTGAAAAGAATGGTTGCAGTTGTAACAGGTGGCACAAGAGGTATAGGCCTCGGCATTGTAAAAGCTCTTTTGGAAAACGGCTTTTGCGTTGTTGCCTCTTCAAGAACAGAAAGTGACGAAATAAAAGCACTTAAAGAAAAATATAATGGCAAGGTGCATTTTATCCCTTGCGATATTTCTTCTCAGAGTGATATAGAAAATCTTGCCATCCAGCTTAAAAATAACTTCGGTACAATTTCCTTGCTCGTAAATAATGCAGGTGTTGCCCCAAAGGAGCGTAAGGATATTCTTGATATTACTCCTGAGGATTTTTCCTTCGTTGTGGATACAAATGCAAAAGGCACGTTTTTTGTAACACAAAAGCTTGCACCTCTTCTTATTGAAAATAAAGGTGGCAGAATAGTGAATATTTCATCTGTGTCATCATACGCAGCCTCTCTCAACCGTGGAGAGTATTGCATTTCAAAGTCGGGCATATCAATGACTACAAAACTTTTTGCCGCACGTCTTGCAGAGTACGGCATCAGCGTACTTGAAATAAGGCCCGGCATTATTGAAACGGATATGACCTCTAAAGTAAAAGAGAAGTACGAGGCAATGATTTCCGACGGTTTAACCCCAATAAAAAGAATGGGGCAGCCGGAGGATATAGGCAAATGCGTTCTGTCCATAGCACAAGGTAATTTTGATTTTTGCACAGGCACGGTTATTGACTGTGACGGTGGCTTCGGCGTGAGAGTATTATGAAAATTTACAAGGCAATAATTATCGGAAGCGGTGCAGCAGCCTATAGCGTTGCAGACTGGCTTTTTAAAGAGAATATAAGTGATATTGCAATAGTTACAGAAAGCCGTCTCGGTGGCACCTCTTGTAATACGGGAAGCGACAAGCAGACTTATTATAAGCTTTCTATGGACGGCTTTTCTTTAGACAGCCCCTATAAAATGGCAAGTGATATTTTCTCGGGTGGCTCCTGCGACGGCGAAAAGCTTTATCTTCAGGCACTTTACAGTACAAGGTGCTTTTTGCGTCTTTGCGACTACGGTGTACCTTTTCCGCAGGATGAGTTCGGTGGTTTCCCCGGCTACAAAACAGACCACGACAATACTGTCAGAGCAACCTCTGTCGGTCCCTTGACCTCAAAGCTTATGACGGAAAGATTAGAGGACGTCGTTTTAAATAAAAACAAAACAATTCTTCTTGATAACAGACAGGTTACGGGGATTTTAAAGCAGGGTAACAGAGCAATCGGTGTAGCCGTTTTGAATACTGCCACAAATACCTTTGAAAGCATTTTTTCGGAGAACGTTATTTGTGCCACGGGCGCTCCTGCCTGTATTTACGAGAATTCCGTTTACCCTCATTCTCAGCACGGTATGACCGGTGTTTTGCTTGAGGCAGGGGTTAGGCTTTGTAACTACTCTCAATGGCAGTACGGATTAGCTTCCGTTGATTTCCGTTGGAACGTTTCAGGTAGCTTTATGCAGGTTATTCCTCGATTTATAAGCGTAGACGATAAGGGCAACGAAGAGGAATTCTTAAATGATTATTTTGAAAGTAAAGGAGATATTTTTAACAATATTTTCCTCAAGGGCTATCAATGGCCCTTCAGCTCCGAAAGAGCAGAGCTTTCCTCAAAAATTGATATTGCAGTACGTAACGAGGCTGAAAAGGGCAGAAAGGTTTACCTTGACTACACAAAAAATCCAAAGGGCTTCTCCTTTGATGCTTTAGGTGAAGAGGCAAAAGCTTATCTTGAAAAAAATAACGCTCTTGCAGATACTCCGATAGAGCGCCTCCAAAGGCTTAACCCTAAGGCAATTGACGTGTACAAAAATCAAGGTATAGATATTTACACTCAGCCTCTTCGCATAGCCGTTTGTGCTCAGCACAACAACGGTGGTGTGTATACGGACAATAATTACGAAACAGACGTAAAAAGCCTTTACGTTATCGGTGAGGCTGCAGGTACCTTCGGTCTTGCTCGTCCCGGTGGAACGGCTCTTAACGATACTCAGGTTAGTGGTCTTTTGTGCGCAAAGCATATAAAGAATAAGCCTTCTGCACCTGTCTTTACTGCAGAGCCGGTCAACGTAGGAGAAAAATACAAGGCTTTCGAGCTTGATGAAAACGTAGATTATTCCCATATAAAAGTAAAGATGAGCAATTTCTCTGCTTTCCTTCGCAAAAAAGAGGAATGTGAAGCTCTGCTTCTTGAAATAACGGATATTTTAAATAATTATCCTTTAAAGCATAAATCCTTAAGCGCGTATTTTTATGATAAGGATATGCTCCTTAGTGCAAAGGCTCTGCTTCAGACTATTTTAGGTGAAATGCAGCATACAGGTAGCCGTGGTGGAGCAATATTTACTGTCGGTGGCAAGATAGCACAAGAGGACAAAAGGTACAGAGAGCTTCTTACAATCACAGCTAACGGTCACGTTTCCTTTGAAAAGGCAAGGTCTGTTCCCGTAACGGACGAGCCATTTGAAAAATATTTAAAGAGTATAACCTTGGGAGAATGGCAATGAATAAGCTTAAAATCGGTGTGGCAAGTGTCACCTTCAGGAACAAAACAGCCTCTCAAATAGTGGATATTTGTAAAAATGCAGAGGTTCACTTTATTGAATGGGGTGGCGACGTTCACGTTAAGACGCTTGAGGACGCACTTTTTGTAAAAAAGCTTTGCGACGAAAATAATATAAAAATCTGCTCCTACGGTAGCTACTACAGGACGGGCTGTGGTGATGAAGGTAAATGGGAGGATACTCTCAAAATTGCAAGTACAATGGGTGCCTCATCCGTCAGAATATGGCTTGGCAGAAAAAATAGTGAGGATTATTCGGAAGAGGAGTATGAATCGCTAAAAAAAGAGATGCTCTACCTTTGCCAAAAAGCGAAGGAATACAATATCCTCGTATGTCCCGAATGTCACGATAATACCTTTAACAATAACACTTCTTCAATACTCAGACTAATTAAGGACGTCTCTTGCGATAATTTCAAAACTTATTTTCAGTCACGTTATTTCAGATTCGGTTACGATATGGACAGAATAGAAAAGACTTATGCTTATATCGAGAATTTTCACGTAAGCTACAGGGACCTTAAGCGTGAGCAACGGTTCGGAAAAAAAGATAAAGCTTATCTTGACAAGCTTCTGAAAAAATTCATTTCTCTGGATTTTAACGGCATAGTTATTATTGAATTTACAAGTGGCTCAAAAGAAAAGAATTTTATAAAAGACGTAAATAAGCTCAAAGCGTATTGAGGTGATTTAATGAAAATTGCATTATTCAGCGGCAATAAAGCAAAATTCTCTAAGGTATTTACACCTTCTGTTATAAACAAATTAAGTGAATACGGTGAGGTTTCACAGAGGATAGATAAAAGCAATATGGAAGCCAACAAGGATTTTCTCAAAGGTTGCCAAATTGCCTTTGCCACTTGGGGTATGCCAAAGCTTACTGAAGAGGAAATAAAAAAATATATGCCTCAATTAAAGGCAGTTTTTTACGTTGCAGGTACGGTGCAGTATTTTGCAAAGCCCTTTCTTAACTGTGGAGTGAAAATCTTTTCCGCCTTTTCTGCAAACGGTGTGCCTGTTGCAGAGTACACCGTTTCTCAAATAATTCTTGCACTCAAGGGCTATTTTCAGGGCGCAAAAAGATATAAATCCTTGTTGCCATATTCCTTTATGCATACCCAAAACTGCGTTGGTGCATACAACTCAAAGGTAGGCCTTGTGGGGCTTGGTGCCATCGGCTCCTTGGTGGCTCAAAGGCTCAAGGAATATAACCTTTCTGTTTATGCCTATGATCCCTTCGTAAGCGAGGAAAAGGCAAAGGAGCTTGGCGTTACTCTTTGCAGCCTGGAGACTCTTTTTAAAGAGTGCCACGTTATAAGTAATCACCTTGCAAACAAAAAGGAGCTTAAAAATATATTCGACGGCAAGCTGTTCAAGCTAATGAAGCCTCACAGTACCTTCATTAACACAGGTAGAGGCAATCAGGTTAACGAGTACGCTCTTGCAAGGAGCCTTCTTCGTCATCCCTCAAGAACTGTAGTTACAGACGTTTTAAAAAATGAAGCCTTTCCATATATCAGTCCGCTGTTTTGGTGTCCCAATGCAATAATAACTCCTCATATTGCAGGTAGCCTCGGCAACGAAACGGAAAGAATGGCAGACTATATGATAGAGCAAATGGATAACTTTATAAACAACAGGCAAACACAGTATGAAATAACAAGCGCAATGCTTGATACTATGGCATAAAGGAGAGTCAGTATGAATTTCCAAAAAGCAACGGAGCTATATAAGAATAATCCTACGAAGGAAACTCTTGAAGAGGTAACCAATCAGCTTTTAGGAGAAATGACCTTGAAGGAGAAAATACGTCTTATGCAAGGTCACGCTATGGGCGTTACCGTAAAGAATACACTTACCAAGGGCAGATACTATAACGGTGAGGCTTATCCTGCAGGTGGCTGCAAAAGGTTAGGCATTCCACCTGTGCTTTTTACAGACGGTCCCCGTGGTATCGTTATGGGCAAATGCACCTGCTTCCCTGTTTCTATGCTTCGTGGTGCAACCTTTGACAGTGAGCTTGAGTATGAAATAGGCAAGGTCTTTTCAAAGGAAGCAACTGCCTTAGGTGCAAATCTCTATGCAGGCGTGTGCATAAATCTTCTTCGTCATCCCATGTGGGGCAGAGCGCAGGAGACCTACGGTGAGGATCCGTTCCTTTTAGGTGAAATGGGTGTTGCCTTAACAAAGGCAATGCAGGAAAACGGCATAATTGCCTGTCCAAAGCACTACGCTCTCAACAGTATTGAGGATTTACGTTTTAAAGTTGATGCCAAGGCAGACCAAAGAACTCTTCACGAGGTTTATCTGCCTCATTTTAAAAAGTGTATCGACGCAGGCGCTATGTCCGTAATGGGTGCATATAACAAGGTCAACGGCACCTACGCCTGTGAGAATAAGGAGCTTTTAACAGATATCCTTCGTGATCAATGGGGCTTTGAGGGCTTTACGCTTTCCGACTTCTTCTACGGCATTTACGATGCAGTAAGGAGCGTAAAAGCAGGTATGGATATGGAAATGCCTTATTATTTCCGTTATTCCGTTTTACCCTTTAAGGTGAAAAAGGGTAAGCTTACAGAGGATGATATTAATTTATCTGCTAAAAGAATTCTCAGGTCACTCATAAAGACTCTTCCCAACCAGAATCCACAGTCAAAAAGCGTTATTCTCTCAAAGGAGCATACGTCACTTGCCCGTAAGGTAGCAGGAAAGGGTATGGTGCTTCTTAAAAACAATAACAACGTTCTTCCTGTTCCACAAGGTAAAAAGATTGCCGTTGTAGGCAGATACGCAAACAAAATTAACGTTGGTGACCACGGAAGCAGTAACGTTTTCAGCCCTTATTCCGTTACGGCGTTTGAGGGACTCAAGGCTCGTTTTGGCGAGAGTAACGTTTCAGTTTACAACGGTTGCGATATAGAAAAGGCAAAAAACGCAGTTGAAAATGCAGAATACATAATTGCCTGCGTAGGTAGTGATTGGCTTCAGGAGGGCGAGTTCCTCGTGAATCTCGGCAACGTCAAGAAAAAGCCGAAGGGCTCAGGTGGTGACCGAGCAGATTTGCACGTTCCATCAGAGGACGTGGCGCTTATAAAAGCACTTTCTCAAACAGGCAAAAAGCTTATCGTCAACGTAATGGGCGGCAGCGCCTACGTTATAAAGGAGTGGTGCGATTTAGCCGATTCCATTCTCTTCTCCTTCTACAGTGGTCTGGAGGGCGGTAACGCACTTGCAGATATTATCAGCGGTGACGTGAATCCCGGTGGCAAATTGCCCTTTACCATTGCTTTTGATGATAATGATTACCCCAAATTCTTACACATTGCCGATAAAGAACGTGAAATCGACTACGGCTACTACCACGGCTACACTCTTTTTGATAAAAAGGGCGTGGAGCCACAGTATCAGTTCGGCTTCGGTCTTTCTTACACAAGCTTTGATGTTACGGATGCCGTTACAGAAAAAGAGGAAGCAGAGCTTTTAGTTTCTGCAACGGTAAAAAATACAGGTGCAGTCTGTGGTGACGAGGTGCTTCAGGTGTACATTTCCTCGCAAAATAAGGATGAGGACAGACCTGTTAAGCTTCTCAAGGGCTTTAAGCGTGTAAGCCTTAATTCAGGGGAAAGCGTAAAAGCAGAAATCCGTATTCCTTTTGAGGAAATTAAATTTTATAATCCTGAAAGCAAAAGCTGGGTATTGGATAAAAAATATACCGTCCTTCTCGGCACAGACAGTAAAAATACAAAGCCTATCGGTGAAATCAATTTCTGATTCTGAGGTGTGTTATGAAAAAAAGCCATTATTCTCCCGACGCCTTTATGCAGGGACTTTATAATGAAATATACAAAAGTCCATATGAAAGCATTGCAACAAAAGAGGATGCCCTTAAGGTAAGTGATACGGTAAGGTCAAAGGCAGAGGAGCTTTTTTGCTTGGGCAATATTCCCGAAAAAGCAGAGGAGCTAAAGCCCGTTAAAATAGGGGAACCACTCCTTTATCCGCAGTATTCTCTGCAAAAGTATTCTGTGGAAATTGCAAAGAAGCTTACTATGCTTTTTTATATGCTCGTTCCCAATAAAAAGGAGTCCTCAATGCCCGGCGTTGTGGCACTTTGCGGCCACGGCTACGGAGTAAGGCATATTCTCAATATCTCAAAAAGAGGTAACAAGAAGCATTTTAATTATTTTGATAATTACCAAAAGAATTTTGCAGTTGAACTTGCAAAAAAAGGCTGTGTGGTAATTGCTCCCGAGCTTTTCGGCTTCGGTGAAGCAAGGCTCGGCAAGGATTTGATTAAGCCTTTTTATATCAGCTCCTGCGACGAGCTTTCCCACCATTTGTTGCCCTACGGCTTAACTACTGCGTCTGTAAGAATTTATCAGGCAATCGTTTGCAGTAAGATATTACTGTCACAGGCTAACGTAGATAAAGAAAGAATTGGTGTTATGGGCATTTCAGGTGGAGGGCTTACTGCCTTGTACTCTGCTCTTCTTTGCGAGGATTTTAAAAGAATTGTGGTAAGTGGCTACGTAAATAGCTTTAAGGACAGTATCCTTTCCTTGTGGCATTGCCCCGATAACTATATTCCCCATATTTTAAAAGCAGGGGAAATATACGATTTTGCCTCTGCACTTGCTCCGAGAAGACTCTTGATAGAGTCAGGGGAAAGGGACAAGCTTTTTCCCATTGATGCAAGTAAAAAGGCACACGAAAGCATTAAAAGAATTTATAAGCTGACAGAAGCAGAGGATAAGCTTGTTATTGATATCTTTAACGGCAAGCACTCTGTAAACGGCAAAAAAGCGTTTGACTTTTTAAGTGAATAAAAGGAAATCCGTACCTCAGTAAAAGCTGTGTACGGATTTTTTATTATTTATTCAATTATTTTAACGGCTCTAATTTAACGACTATTTTGGCAGATTTAACGCTTTCGAGCTTTACCGTAAGCTTCTTTACGTCCTTGTACTCCTCGTCATATTCGTATTTACCCTTAAGAGACTCGGCTTCCATTACGGAGAATTTGCCGTCCTCTGTAAGCGTTGCCTTCAGCTTTTTGCCGTTAATTGTAAGTATCGCCGATTTGCCGTCCTCTGCAATATCAATATCTGCCTTGGTGTGCATAAACCAATAAATATCGGATTTCATAATGCATTTTACAGTGTCCGTGATTTTAAGAGAGGTGTAATTGTCATATAGCTCAAACTCTCTTGTAACCTTGGTGGCACCGTTCATCCTATATGCGTCGGTCATATTAAGCCTTGCCTTGCCACCGTCACCTGTATCAGTAAAAGTGGTAAAGCTACTTTCTGCCAAAGCGTATTGATCGTCAAGTGTTGAATTCGGATTTATAACAAGCGTATTCTGTCCTTCTGCACGCTTGCAGTAATTTTTCCATCTTTTACCTGCAGGAAGATTCATAAAGTAGCCGGGCGCATCATAAGGTCCCGGGCCTAATTCCTCTGCCCATCTTTCACCGTTTGAGTCAAACACAAAGGTACCAATATCAAGGTCACCGTGGTTTATAAAATTGTAGCCGCCCTTGATACCTGCAAAGGTTGCATTTTCGTCCAAATAGGCACTTCTCATAAGCACAAGGCTTTGTCCTGCATCAGATTTCAGTAGCTTACAAAGAGGCTCGCCATCAAAGTCTGTACCTTGCTCGTCAAAGGCTCTGTTATACCAAAGGGAAGATAGGGCGTCCTCTTTTCCGTCACCGTTTCTTTCGGTGTTATCAGAGGTATCAGCCTCAAATTCTTCAGGTGCATCGGTTATCTGGTAAGCACTAAGGAGAGGAGAGTCGTATTCATTTGCGTACCAATGAAGCACAGGTGTAAAACACTTTTCCGCCTTGTTATCACCAAAGTTAAACATTCCCGTAGGTGTGGTTACGTAAACGGGGAAATAGCCTAATTCTTTGAAGCCGTCAATTTCCGACATACCGAAATCTGAGCCGAATAAATTTTTCGAGGTAGCAATAAAGTAGCAAATTGCATTCATTCCCGATTGACAGTAGCCGGGGCCCTCTGCATAAACTCCGTCGGGAGTAACATTCTCAAAGGCGATTGGCATATTCTCGTAGCACATTGCAAGGAATTCTGCAGCTCTTTCGGGATTTTCGTCAAAAAACGTCATACACGCAATGCCGAGACCTGAATAGCAAATACTGTTCCAGTTGTTTTTTGACCAAGTAAACCAATGGTTATCGTCAAGGCCGTGGTTAATGGCATATTCCCAGGCTTTGTCGCAAAGAAGAGACTTTTGCTCTTCGGTAAGGTAGTCAAAAAACCAATCGTAGCCGATAGATACTGCAAGTGCCATCTCTGCCGTTGCAAGAAAATGTGATGGGCACCAATCCTCGTAGGAGCAAACGTTTTCAAGCTCCTTCCAGGCTCTGTCTGCATATTTTTCGTCCTCTGTAATCTGCCAGGCGTAGCCTAAAATAATCACTCTGTTTATAACCTCTCTTGAAATGGGCAGTATACTGTCCTCTTCGTCAAGAGCATATTTTAAAACGGGGTAAATTTTTTCGTCAAGCAGAGCGTCTGCGTTAGCAATTACGGAATTATACAAGCCTTCCGTATAATCTGTAAAGGAAGCCTTTTTTACCTCGTTTCGCACAACGTCAAACTGCTCCTCGTTTGCAAGTATAAAGGGATGACCTGCAGAGTCCACCACCGACTGAAATCCAAGAATTTCCTCTTGCGAAATGGAATCCTTATCCTTGCTGAGTGATACGTAGTCAATACCAACCTTAATCATATCGGGTATCACTGCAAAGTATGGCACAAGGTTAGTTACTCCGAGAGCGATTATAAGCACTATTGAAATTAATATTCCAAGAAAAACCTTTGTGCGTTTTTTTAGTCTTGAAGCTTTTTTGCCTTTCATTCCATCACCCTATAATAAAATCTTTATTATATAATACATCAGCTACATGCATTTTGTAAATCTATATTTTAAGAATGTCTGCCTTTACGGGACTTTTCCACAGAATTATTGACAAATAATGGAAAATGAATATAATAAAGATGTAGATTGTTCGTTTTTGCGAACAGATAGTGTTACTGAACATTCGCTTTTGCGAACAGAAGGGCTGTGAAGAAGTGGAATATATTACAGTAAAGGAAGCGGCAGAAAAATGGGGCGTATCTGCCCGTCGTGTACAGTTTCTTTGCACTAACGACAGAATAAAAGGTGTTATCCGTTTCGGCAGAGCCTGGAAAATACCGTCAACTGCCGTTCTTCCAAATGCAAGGAAGGTAGAGGAAGCACCAACCTTTCCTATGCCCAGGAAGAGTCCCTTCCTTGATATGACCGATTTATATAATGAGTCGGGCAATGCAGAAAGCTGTGCCGAAATGCTTGTAAATCAGCCTGAAGCCTACGCTCTTTTTAACGCTCAGCTTGCTTACAGACGAGGTGAAATAGAAAAGGTTTACGAGCAGGCACGTTATTTCCTCTCTACCCATTCAGGCTTTTATGCAATTTTAGGTGGTGGTATGCTTCTTGCCCTGTGTGCTATATGGAGAGGAGACGTAATGCTGTGGAAGGAAGCAAAGAGGCACATTTGCAACGCTCCTTGTAAGGACGAGCACGACCGAGAAATAGTCTCTCTCGCTCTCGCTATAATAGATAGCTCTATTTACGATAACAACGATTTCCCCGAATGGTTTACCATAGGCAATTTCGATTGCTTACCTGCAGATTCTCATCCTGCAGCCAAGGTTTTTTACGTTAAGTATCTTTATATGGGCGCCTTTGCCGTTGCCTCAAAGCAACAAAAGCTTAAAGGTGTCGAGGGCTTATCACTTATGCGTATAATCCCTTTTACCATTGAGCCCTTAATATCTCAGGCAGTTATAGACCGTACTATCATTCCTGAAATTTATTTGCGTATGTCCTGCGCCGTTGCTTACTTTAACTCAGGCAGTAAGGATAAGGCAATAAATCATATAGACAAGGCACTTGCTCTCGCTTTACCCGATAAGCTTTACGGCATTCTTGCAGAGTACGTGCGTCATTTTGCAGGGCTTCTTGAGGAGCGTATTGCACTTGTTGACGGTAACGCTCTTGAAGAGGTCAAGGCACTTTACGGTGTCTACAACGTAGGCTGGGCAAGGCTTTCGGGACAGGTCAGGAATAGGTATATTGCCACAAATCTTACACCGCGTGAACGCGAAATCGCAAAGCTTACCGCTTTCGGCTTCAAGTCAAGAGAAATTGCCGAAATGTTTTCCGTTTCCGAGTCCACAGTTAAGCACGAAATTTCACGTATCGTAAACAAAACGGGTATTATTGATGCAAAGGAATTTGCTCTTATTCTGTAAAACTGTGCGTTGCACTGTAACGGTCAAAAAGGTGCAAAAAAATTTGCACTAAAAATTTAATTTCAGACGTGTAAAATAAAAAATAAATCTGCTACAATTTTGTTATGATAAGAGTTGTGGCAGATTTTATTTTCTTGTATCTGCTTTATGATTGGGGTGATTGCAATGAGCACTCATTCAGAGGAAGGTGCCTTATATAAAAGTATAAACGTATTCGGCAGGACCTTTGATATTTATTACGGCTATTACGAGGAAAAGGACAGGTACAGTAAGTTCTCCGAGCTTATTCCCGTCTATCCCGATTTTATCAAGAACCCTTTGTATACAGACGAAGGTCAGCCGTTTGTTACAGAGATGCAGGACGTTTGCACGTACTACGACGGTGACGAGGATTGCGAAAGCTGTTACGGTTGTGCAAGCTTTAAAAAAGGAGATGAGCTGATTGGCATATGCCTGTGTGCTCATCGGCGTAAACAAAACACAAAGGAGAGTGTGATATGAAAAAGGCTTTTCAAAAAAGCGTATCCGTTATACTTATATTAACGTTGTTGCTTTCCGTTTTATCCTCATGTGGTGGCAACACCGAGGACGAAACAAAGGGGAACACCACGCAAAGTGAGGACGTTAACAAGGATACTCCTGATAAGGATAAGGATGATAAAGATTCCCACAATTCCTCAGACGGTGAGCAGGTAGCCTCCAACGGAAACGGTGGCAGCTCATCCGAAAATAACTCAGGCTCAGGCAGTTCGGGTAGCTCAGGCAGCTCTTCGGATAAAAATACCTCAACGGACAAAACTGACTCAGGCTCATCGGCAGATAAAAACGAGCAGGGTAATGAGTCGGGTGGCTCGTCAGGTAACGGTCCCGTAACCGATAAGCCTTCTATAGAGGATGACGAGGACGAGGACGCTACTCCTGTTTCCTTTAATTATTACCTTATAAAATACGGCTATCCCGACAGTATGACGGATGAGGATAAGGCGCAGACCTATTTCCCTGACGAAAGGCTTCTTCCTGCAGGTGAAATGATTTACTCCATACCTGTTCCCGTAAGAGAGGGTTACGTTTTCTCAGGCTGGTATTACGATAGTGACCTGGCAATGTTAGTTCCCGTTGACGCTGTTGTGGAAAATAACGTAACGCTTTATCCGTCTCTCATTCCTGCAACGGACAGTGACCTTGTAACCACCAAGAGCGCAGTAAACTTTGTTTCCGTTATTGATGCAGAGGTAACTCACAGGGTTACGGTTCAGGCACCAAGTAAGCAGGCAGTTGAAGAGGGGCTTTCCCTTATATCTGTTTCAGAGGGGAACGCTGAGCAGGACTTTACTGTAGCCGATAACGGTGACGGCACTTATACCGTTACACCGGTAAATACTCTTAAGGCAGGTAAAACGTATCAGTATTGTGCAACAGACCGTGAAAAAGGTATTCAAGCAGATGGCAAGGTGCCCTCTGAAGACGAATACGTGTTGTTTATTTACAACGGTGACGTGCAAAGCAGAGATATAAGATTTTATAACATCTTCACCTCAAAGCAAGAGGTTAACAATTTGCGTATAGACGATGAGGTTACCTTCCTTGATTACGATTTAGTAAAGAACTTCGGCTTAAGCGAGGCGGCAGGACTTTATACCTTAAGGATGACGGCAAACGGTGAGACCTCTCTTGAGGACAAGGCGACCTCAGGCACCTTCACTTACGAGGGTGACCTGCAGATTGGTGAAATAGTTGCCGTTTACAACGGTAGCATTAATACAGAGGAACGCACCATAGACGACGGTGACGTTGCTTACGTAAAGATTACCGATAAAAACGGAAGCGTTTATTCCTACGTTTCTGCAAAGGCAGAAGAGGTTGTTTTCCTTCCCGACGTAATTCCGGTTGCAAAAAGTGAGGATACGGACAGTAATCCAAATACCTTAACGGTTAAAAATAGCGTACTTGATTTCCGTGACTTCGAAAATCAAGAGGTGCTTAACAGTAAAACAAAGGTTAACGTAGACGATTACGTTGCTATTTACGAGGGTAATCTTGGTGAAGCAAAAGAGGCTCAGTACGGTAAGATTACAAAGGTAGAAAAAGGTGACGAGTTTACAGTTATTACCTTTGAGTCTGCAACACAAGAGGAGATAAAGGCTTCTCTGGACACTTACGTTGTAAACGGAATAGATATGTCACTTGAGTCATCGGAGCTTAACGGTATTGAGGACGATATTCTCGAACAGGCAATAGACAGCGATTTCTCTTCTCAGGCTGCACTTTATATGGCAGAAAACGTTCTTAATATTGAAGATGCTGAGCTTGGTGAGGTCTATCCTATTAACGAGCAACAGATGGAGCTTTTCGGCATAGACGTAGAAGCAGGTAACCTTATGTGGCAGGTGAGACTCGATCCTCCCGATATAAATGCAGACGTTACCACAAAGCTCAAAAAGGTCACTCAGGTTAACAGAGCAACAGGCTTACGTGTTGAGTTTGGTGTTACTATTCCCATAGGACTTGAGCTTGTGGAAAACGGCATAAGAGTTATCGAAAGCTACAATCTTGACCTTTACGTTACCTTTGAGCAAGAGGTAGCTATCAGCACAAGGTTTAACGTTGACGTTAAATGGGATAACTTTATTTACATTGTATGGTGGATAACAGACGTACAGGCAGACGCCACCTTTGAAATAGGAACCTATACAGGTGTCGGCGCAATAGTATCTGTTAACACAGGCAAATATCACGAAAAGTCATATATATGGAACGAGCTTGTTGAGGATACAGACGGTGGTATGTATAGCTCTGCATCAAGCATTGCAACAAGGCTTAACGATATGCTCAAGGACGGCAATCTTGCATTCTTTGAGGGCAAAAACGGTGACGCTCTGCTCGACGAGTACAGAAAGATGCTGGAGCGTGAGGTCGACTACGTTGACATTCTTGCCATAAGGCTTTATCACCATAAGGGCTATATGGATCCCAAAACGCATTTAGTTAACTACGTGCTTGATATTGAGCTTGTGCTTACTGCAAAGCTTAATATTACAATGGGTATCGGCTTCGAAAATCTCAACGTAAAGCAATACTCCTTCTATATGAGCTTGTTTGATTCAACTGCTACCACAAGCGTTGTGGATAAGCAGGCGCCGTATTCAAACTTCAATTTCTTCATAATGGGCAACTTAGGACTTCGGGCAGGTATAAGGGTAACCTTCTCGGTGGGACTCATTAGCGTTAAGCTTGATAATCTTGGCGCTATGGCAGAGGTCGGTGTGTTTGTTGACCTTTACGGCTTCTTCTATTTCCATTACGATTGGGACGGTGCCACAAACAAAACAACAGTTCACACAGGTGGTGGCTTGTACACAGTTGTGGGCATTTATCTTGATATCGACTTGTTCGGTGGAGTGCTCTTTGACCTTGCAACCTTTACTCTCCATCTTTACGAGAACGAGTGGCCTATCTGGCAGTCGAATAATCAGCTATCTATTGTAGCTGTGGAAGATATGAGCAGAACGGTTTACATGAGAGCAAAAACTCAAAAGATACCGGATTACTATTTTAAATTAGTAAATATGGATATGACGACGGGTAAAACGTCTCCTGTTACCGTATCAAGAAAGGATTTTAACGTAAAGGTTCTTAATGATGAAAAATTCTCCTATAACAATAACACAGGCGAAATTACCGTTCATCCCGAATATGAGGATATACACTTATCAACAGAGCTTATTTTTACCTATAAGGGCAAAAACGCAACCTTCTCCACACAGCCGTTAACAATCACAGTTGAAGCAAAATGGGTAAAAACTGAGCCAAGCTCACGCATTTACTTTGACGGCTTTGCATACGAGTACGACGACGGCTGCGTCTCATACAACGTTATAGAGACGCTTGAGTTTGTGCAAGGCTCCGTTATTACAGGAGTACCTCGCAACGTCACAACCTCAAGACCGGGCTACGATTTTGTTGACTGGCGCATATCCTGTGAGGAGCTTCCCGAATATGACGGAAAACTGCTTTCCGAGGTTAATTACCTTGAAGGTGTAATTATGCCGCCGACTTACATTTCACTCAGTCCTGTATGGAAACAGAGAGAGGACGTTTTGTGCACGGTACAGCATTACGTACAGTCAACCGAGGATCCGACAAAATACGAGCTTTACCGTGAGGAAGAGCATCTTGGTAAACCGGGTGGTAAAATACAGAACACGTTCTATGACTACATTATGAACGAAACAGGAATAACTATTGAATGGAAAAAGCTTCCCGTATATTTCGATTTCCTTGTTGACGGTCAACGTTACATTTACCACGGTATGTACGTAAAAGGCGACGGCACAACAGTTCTTAAGCTTTATTACACTCGTGACGAGTATACGGTAGCCTTTAACGTTAATAATGCTGATTATTCAGATTATTACGAAGGGGACGAAGCTCAGGTTCACAATATGCTTTTCGGACAAAAGATGATTGACACAGGCTTCGATGAGCTTGAGATTCCGGGGTACAAATTCCTCGGTTGGTCAACCTCTTCAGACGGCTCCGACGGTATTATGCAGACTCTTCCCGAAACAATGCCGTATCTCGGCTTCAGGAAACAGATTCAGTATTATGCAATCTGGGAAGGCGAAGAAAGAGAAATTTCCGTTGACTATTTTATGGTAGATCCGCACGGTGAATATCATTACGTCAGCACAGAGGTAAAGACCGTAAAGGTAGGCTCCGAGATAAACGAGGTGCTCCTTTGGTACGAAGACAGTACAGGGCTCGAAAACGGAATGATTATAGATATTAAGCTTTATTATCCGACAGGTGAGCTTTATACCAAGGATACTATAGATGCTGCCGAGAGCTTTACTGCAAAGGCTTACCTTACAAGAAAGTATTATGTAGTTAACTGGGATTACGAAAGCACTGATTACTATTGGTACGGTCAGACTCTTACCTTCCCTGAAAATGAAAAAGAGGGCTACGTTTTCCTCGGCTGGAGATCCTTGGATACAGACGATGAAAATATCTATAAGCCGGGCGATACCGTAGAAATGAACTTTACGGGACAGTATTACGTTTCAGTATTTGCTCCAAGAACAGATACTCCGTATACTGTAAAGCATATAAGGGCAGATCTTTACGGTAGCTTCGACAGTGAACAGGCACAGGTAGAGATTGAGACCTTCACAGGTGAAAGTGATTCAAAGGTTACACCTGAGGTAAAATCCTACGTCGGCTTCCAGGCACCGTATGAAAGAGTAGTTACAATTGCGCCTGACGGCTCAACAGAGGTTATCTACAAATACGCAAGAAAAACCTATGATGTTATTATCAATATGGACGGTGGAAGGCTTTCAGGCTTCTATCCTGCCAATTATACCTACGGTGTAGGCTTCTACTTGTTTGAAAATAGCTTCTCAGCCCGTAAGGACGGCTTTGAGTTCGTTGGCTTCTACGTTGAGGGCGACGAGTCAAAAACTCCTATCAGCAGTGATTACTGGATATCGGGTGACCTGCTTCTCAGTGATAAGCCTCTAACCTTTGTGGCAATCTGGCAAGAGGTAGATTATGAATATAAGGTAGAGCATTACATCGAAAATCTTGACGGTAGCTTCTCCTTACAGCAGACCGATTCTCTTTACGGCAGCTACCAAAATACCGTAACTGCAGTACCAACAGAATTTATAGGCTTTACCTTCAACGAGGAAATTGAGGGTACTGTAAAAACAGGTGCTATCCCGGGTGAAACAGAGACACTTGTTCTCAAGCTTTATTACGCTCGTAATGAATACGAGGCAAGGTGGTACGATTGCGACGGCACGTTACTTACAACGTCCGTTCATAAGTATCAGCAGGTAATAACCGTACCTGAGAATATTCAACCGTCACGCGAGGGCTACACCTTCGGTGGCTGGAATATCGGAACTGTAGAAATTACTACTGCAGGTGCAGAATTCAACGCTAAGGAGCAGGGTATTTGGACTGCAAATACTTATAACGTAGAGTTTAACTCCAACGGCGGTGAAGGTACAATGGCTGCTCAGCTCTTTACCTACGATGAGGCACAGACTCTGTCACCAAACGCCTTTACTCGCAACGGTCACGTTTTCCTTGGCTGGAGCGATAAGGCAGACGGAAGCGTTATTTATAACGATCAGGCAGAGGTCAAAAATCTTCTTGCAGGTGGCACAGTTACACTTTACGCACAATGGGAGGTTGGCGAAGCCGTTGAGTACAAGGTAGTTTACTACGGTGAAAATCTTGCAGGTGACGGCTACGAAGCAATTAAAACAGAAATCTATAGCGGTATAACAAATTCTCTCATTTCTGTACAGGCAATAACTATCGAGGGCTTCACCTTTGATGAAAATAATGCAAATAACGTAACCTCAGGCACAATTCTTGGAGACGGCTCCTTTGAAATGGCGCTTTACTACACAAGAAATTCCTATGAGCTTACCTTTGATTTTGCAGGTGAAACAATGAAGCAGGTAGTAGACGGTGAAATTACAGGCTTCCAAATAGCCAATACAGTTGCTACCGTGAAATACGGAGCAGATATTGAGGCAGAAATAAGTATGATTATAGTTGGAGAGTATGCAGGCTACACCTTTGGTGGATGGGGCACCTATCCTCAAGCTATGGGCGCACAGCCACTTACCCTAACTGCAGTATGGAATCCTATAGATATTACCGTAAGCTACTATCCGGGACCGGACTGGTTCAGTCAGTCTACCACGGCAACTCAGACCGTATTTACTTATAAGTACGGAGATGAAATTCCTGCTCCCGACGTTGAGTACGTATCAAGCTCAGGCTACGATGTAATAGGCTGGGTATTTAACGATGGCTCAGGTGGTCAGGGACAGTATCCCACACTTACAGGATGGCCGTTGGTTCTCGTTTACGATTACTATTCAGGCGACTTTATATCAGAAGGCGACGAGGCTCTTGATTTGTCACCGTTCTGGAGTAACGGCTACGTAACGGTTAGCTTTAACAGTAACGGTGGTGTGGGCACCATGGCAGACCAACGCTTCGATACTTATGCAGGCGTGCTTCCACTTAACGAAAACAGATTCACTCGTGAAGGCTACGAATTTATAGGCTGGAACGTTGCACAGGACGGCTCTGGCGAGAGCTATGCCGACAAGCAAAGCTTCGATATGCTCAGCTCCTTGGAAGAAGGCGATTCAGTTATCCTTTACGCACAGTGGAAGAAGATTGACGAATAAAAATTAACTAACCTCGCTAAGTTCGGCTAATGGGTTTGAAGAGGCGTTCCCTATGTTTCAAGTGAATTTGAATGGTGAAAGTTTTGAACTGAACACGGAAGAAGCATTTTTAAAACAAATGATTGAATAATAAGCGAGCACTCATATAACAATTGATCTTGTTATATGAGTGCTTCATTTAATACAATTATTTTGTTTGTTTTCTGTATTTATCGCAGGTTTGTATGATTTCATCCATCAGTGTTATAACTTCCTGAGCTTTTTCTATATCTTTAAGTCGTTTTTGTTTTATTTGACGAGCCTCACTTACCACGATTTCAAAACCTTTGTTAATATTGTGTAAGGCTTTTTTGTCCTCTGTATCAAGTTGTTCTAATAAATACATAAGATGGTTTTGTGAGCTGACCATTTGGGTTAAGTAATCTAAGTCGCGGTTGTCAAACCATTCAAGCTCAATGTCACCGCATATATAGCCTTCATAAACACTTTCAGAACTCTCGTAGTTATCAGAATCTAATTCATAATCTTCTATGAAGTTTGTTAAAAGCTCAGCTCTCTTTTTTTCTAAAAGTGATAATTTGTTCTTTTCGTGTTCAATGATATTCATAGTTTGCCTCCTGCTTTTTATCTTAATTCTTATTTTTGCTCTTTTTATATCTGCTTGGATGATACTCTTTTTCAAATAATATCATAATCACCTTAACTCAATTTTAACATAAACCTGCAAAATTGCAAGTTTTTATGTTTGAGTATATTACACAATAAACATGGTACTCTTTTTGGTACATATAACACTTGTGTTATGGTGCGAATATGGTACAATGGTATTGTTAATATTTTTGTGTCAGGAGTGTTATTATGGCTGAGCTTGAACCTAAAAAATTGGCGCTTATTCGTATTTTGCAGATTTTTAAGGAATACAGCGATTTTGATCATCCTTTAAAGCAAGAGGATATTGCCCGATATCTTGAAGAGGACTACGGAATAGTTATTGAACGCAAGGCAATAGGTAGGAATATTTCTCTACTTAAAGAGGCAGGGTATGATATTGAACAAACACGCGCAGGATCTTTCCTTGAAGCAAGAGATTTTGAGGATTCAGAGCTTCGTATGCTTATAGATGGTGTGCTTTCAAGTAGCCATATTGCACCAAAATATTCAAAGGATTTAATAGAACGCCTTTGCGGTCTTTCTAATGTGTATTTTAAATCTCACATCAAAAATATTTACTCTGTAAATGATTGGAACAAAACAGATAATATCGCTCTTTTTTATAATATAGATATGATTGATTTAGCTATTGAAAAGGGCGTGCAGATCGCTTTTGATTACAATAAGTTCGGTGTGGATAAAAAACTACATAAGTCTGCTTCTCATAAGGCGAGTCCATATCAGCTTATTCTTCATAATCAACGCTATTATTTAATGGCACTTAATGAAAGATGGCATAATATGGGCTTTTACAGGCTCGACAGAATCAGTAATATGACACTTGTTGAGGATAGACCTTTAACAAACATCCGTACAGTTGAGGGCTATGAAAACGGAATTGATTATAAGGGAATTGCTACAGGGCTTCCGTATATGTTTACCGATAAACCACAACCGATTGAATTTATTGCAGATAAGAATATTATTGACCACATAGTTGATTGGTTCGGAAGAGATATAAAAATTACAGAAATTGATGAAGCAACGGTTAAAGTAGAGTTAACAGCAAGTGTTCTGGCTATGGAGCACTGGGCAAAGCAGTATTTAGGCTTTGTTGAAATAACGAAACCTTTAGAGCTAAGAGAAAAAATAAAAGACTCTTTGATTGAAGCTATTGAAAAATATAAATAAATAAAACCGACTTGTTTGAGATTTACTCTTTAGCAAGTCGGTTTGTTGTTTGATGTACCATTTTAGGTGCTTGCGGTGTGATAAAATACTCCTGAGGTGAAAGGTGCAATGGATTATTTGCTTAAATTGAACGAAAAACAGCTTGAAGCCGTTACAAGCACAGAAGGATATCTCAGGGTTATTGCAGGTGCCGGAAGCGGAAAAACAAAACTTCTTGTTTCGCGTTATGCATACCTTGTGAAAGAGTACGGCATTGATTCATCCAATATACTTTGTGTTACTTTTACCAATAAAGCCGCAGGGGAAATGAAACGAAGAATCAGGGCACTTATCGGTGGGGAATATGATACATCACTTATATGTACTTATCACGGCTTTTGTGTCAGGGTACTTAGGGAGGATGTTGAAAAAATATTTTTCCCAAAAGAATTTCAGATTATTGATAACACACAGCAAAAAGCAATTTTGGGTGAGATTTATCAGAAATTTGAACTTAAGCTTGACCATGGCAGTTTTGAAAAAATAGTGAGGCAGATATCCCGTTACAAAACACTTAATCGGAATTATGTTGCCAAAATGTGTTGCACCGATAAGATGCAGATTCTTGAAGAAATCAACACCCTTGACGACCAGATTATAGAGGCATATTTACAACACCAAAAGCAGATTTACGCAATGGATTTTAATGATTTGTTGTATTTTACCATTGATGTTTTTTCGCGCTGTGAGGATGTTTTGGTGAAATGGCAAGATAGGCTTAATTATATTCAGGTTGACGAGTTTCAAGATAGCTCAAAAACTGAAATGCAACTGATAAATATGCTTTCCCAAAAACACAAAAACCTTATGATAGTGGGAGATCCCGACCAAAATATCTATGAATGGCGTGGCTCAAACGTTAATTTGCTTGTGGATTTTGATAAAACACATATCCCTACAAAAACGGTTTTTCTTAATCAAAATTACCGTTCAACCCCACAGATTTTGAAATGTGCCAATACGTTGATTGAAAAAAACGAGTTCAGGTTAAAGAAGGATTTGTTTACAAAAAGTGATTTAGGGGCTGACGTGTACCACTATCACACCAAAAACGAGTATGACGAGGCAGAGAAAATTGTACAGATAATTCTGGATATACGCAAGAAAACCCATTGTGGTTTCTCGGATTTTGCAGTGCTTTACAGATCAGGCTTTCTTTCGCGTATCGTGGAAAAGAAATTTACGGAGAGTGGCATACCATACGAGATTTTTGGTGGCGTTAAATTTTATCAGCGTATGGAAATTCAAGATATTATGGCATATCTGCGACTTGTTGCATTTAATGACGATTTGGCATTCAAACGTATAATCAATAAACCCCGTCGTCGTTTTGGTCGGGTTAAGTTGCAAAGTCTGCAGATGATGCAGACGGATGATTCTTCTTTATACGATACTCTGAAAGGTAATATTGATAACCCTGCATTTAAAAATAGCGGAATTCAGGATTTTGTTAATGCTATAGAAAATATAAAAGAAAATCTTGATTATATGACAGTTTCCGATGTGGTTGAAATATTATGTGACAAAAGCGGATATGAAAAATATATACGCGAGCTTGGTGATATGGAAAGGTTTGAAAATCTTTCGGAGTTTAAGCGTATCGCCACCGAGTACGAGAGGAATCTGGGTGAGGATATTACACTTATGGAATTTATTAACCATATATCTTTGCAGAGTGAGGATGACGGAGAGGAAAATACCGACATGGTTAAGCTTATGACCATTCATTCAGCAAAAGGACTTGAATTTCCCAACGTTTTTGTTTTGGGTTTTTCAGAGGGGATTTTTCCCTCTTCTAAAACAATTGAAGAGCGAAAGCAAATGGGTCTTGAAGAAGAACGAAGGCTTTGTTATGTTGCCGTAACTCGAGCCGAAAAAAGGCTTTTTCTTCTTGATAGTGAGGGCTATTCGCAAAATGGTAGCCAGAAGTTACCTTCAAGATTTCTTAAGGAAATCGGTGAGGACAATTATATTAGAATTGGAGCAATACCTAAAGAACTGCAGGATGCCACAGACAGAATCGTAGATCAGGCAAATATTACTGAGACTGATAAGGATACTGTGAAAAATATTGGTGATAAGGTGTACCACCCAGCATTCGGTGAAGGGGAGATAGTAGGAATAGAGAAGAACAAAGGCAGTTACAGAATCAAGTTTCAAAAGCTTTCTAGTGAAAGGGTTATGTCTGCACAGTATTTTAATCAGAAACACCGGTTGCCTCATATTGAGAATAAAAAGCAAATAGAGGAGCACGAAAGTTTTTATGATTATAAGAAAGAACCGAAAGAAGAAAAGGTAACTCCTGTTTTTCATTCCGAAAAAGAAAAAACGACCATTCCTACTAAAAAAATACCCGATGGGTATGAAAAGACGGATGAGAAGGTTGTAAGCGAAATGAAGGAAGTGAAAAATGAAAAACAAATTAAGAGTTATGAAGAACGGAAGGAATATAAAACACCGGATATGAACGGTTATGAAAATTTATGGAATAACCCTGATGTGCCCAAGAATGGATGGATATGTACGGGTGTTACGGACTTAGGGGCACCCGTTGGTGTTTGTCAGATGTGCGGTCATCAGATTATACGCTACGTTCATCATATGGTGCATAATGAATACGGACGCCTTAATGTGGGTTGTATTTGTGCAGGTAAAATGGAGGGGAATATAGAAAAAGCAAAACAGCGTGAAAATGACTTTAAGAATAAAGAAAAGCGCCGTGAGAATTTTAAAACCCGTAAGTGGAAAACTTCAAAAAACAACAACAGCTTTTTAAAAATCAAAGACCATCTGATAGTTTTGTATTACAATAAAAAATACGATAATTGGAAATATTCTTTGGATAATGTGTTCTGTGTTGAGGTGTATAATACGCGCGAAGAAGCAATGGACGCAGCTTTCGAGGCACTTGAAAATAAGTTGAGTGAGAAATAAGAAAGGTGTGTTATCACGGGTCAATCGTATAAAACCGTGTCCCAAAACCGGTACATAAAATATCGTATTATATTATCATAACAACAAGGAGGTGCAAAAAATGCTTTTTTATAAGATTACTGCAACTATGGAGAAAAATGAGGGTGTCCCGAACCCAAGAGACAGAGAAGCGTATGAGGATTATGCGGCATCCTTTCCCGAATTGAATGAAATGTTTTATCAGAAAAGCCATAAACATAGTTATTTGTTCGTAGCAATGGTTAATCCGAAAAAAATTACTATCGGTGCAGTTTTAAAGGGTGATGAAAGAATTGAAGATGTTCTGAAAAAATATCTTCAGCTTGTCGGTATAAAGATCACATCATTTGAAATTGAAGAAATTACTGTCAAAACTTTGATTATGTTTTTGCGTAAAGCGGACAGAAATTCTTTCATTTCTTCTACTTATGATATTCTTGAGGGTATGGAATTAGATAACTTTGACAGACGCTGTGATGTTAAATATATAGAAAATATTATTAACATAGAACAGAATAAAGACGCTTTTATTAATGATGCCTGTGAAATGTTGTTTGAGGATTCTCTTGTGCCTGAAATTGAGCGTATTTATATGGGTAAAGCCTGCGGAAAAATAAAAAGTCATCCTGTGCATTATCTCATAAAAACAGACAACAACGATTCTCGTGTAATAGCATACAATAGTTTGATATGCTCGTTATATAACAATAATCGGATTACTAATAAAAGGTTTTGCAAATTGTTTTTTGATAATGATACCAGCTTGTATGATGATTCTTTGGAATCTGTATATAAATCCTGCACAGGTGGTACTGTTGTTATTCAGTTTTCAGGAACGGATGGAAGAAACGGTAGCTTTGCCAGAAGAAACAAGGATAGTATTATAGAAGTCTGTGAAATGATAGAGAGGTATAAAAATAATGTTCTTTCGATTCTATGCTTGCCTGCAGAAAGTGAAAAAATGAAGGATGCTTTTATGGAAAATCTTAAATCAGTTTCCTTTGTTGAAATTTCGGAGGATAAGGTTACAGGTGAAAAAGCTAAAACGTATCTTAAAATGCTTGCAAGAAAGAATAATATTTCGGCAGATAAAAGCTTGTTTAATAAATTACAGGAAAACACCTTCTATAATCAATTAAATCTTCAGAATATGTTTGATGAATGGCTTTCACATAAGCTCAAAACAAAAATTTATCCTCAATATAAAGATATAAAAACAGTTAAAGTAACTCAGTTGAAAGAGGCACCAAAGGGCGATGCAGTAAAAGAGCTTGAGCAGCTTATAGGACTCAAGAATGCTAAAAAGGTTATTACTCAGGCACTTAATTTTTATAAAGTGCAGAAGCTTTATGCAGATAAAGGTGTTTCTGCCGACAGACCGGCTATGCATATGATTTTCACGGGTAATCCCGGAACAGCTAAAACAACTGTTGCGAGACTTTTTGCACAGATTATGAAGGATAACGGACTTTTATCAAAGGGGGATTTGTATGAGGTGGGTAGGGCTGATATTGTAGGCCAGTATGTTGGTCAGACTGCACCACTTGTAAAAGCTATGTTCAGAAAAGCAAAGGGTAGTGTTTTGTTTATAGATGAGGCATATTCTCTTGTTGATGATAGGGACGGACTATATGGCGATGAAGCTATAAACACCATTGTTCAGGAAATGGAAAATAACAGGGAAGATACAGTCGTAATTTTTGCAGGCTATCCCGATAAAATGGAAGGCTTTTTAGATAAAAATCCCGGTCTTCGTTCGCGAATTGCCTTTAATATACCTTTTGATGATTATAACGAAGAAGAGCTATTGCAGATTGCTGAGCTTACTGCAGAAAAATCTAATATGCAGTTTACGGATGAAGCAAAGGTTAAGCTTAAGGATTTATTTATTGAAAGCAAAAAATTTGCCGATTTCGGTAACGGCAGATTTGTAAGAAACGTGTTTGAAAAAGCCAAAATGGAGCAAGCAAACAGGTTAGTTAATATGGAGTATGAAGATGTTACTTCTGAAGTGATTTCAACTCTTACAGAAAATGATATTGTAATACCGGAGAAAGCCAAACCGCAACAAACCTGCAGAATTGGTTTTTAGTATGAACGCGTTACTAAATATGTCACCTGAAGAGCGTTCTCTTATGTGTTTTGATGATTTTGAAAAAGAAAATTACCCTTTGAGACTGGCATATTATAAGGATAATAAATATTTCTACAAAGGCAAATTTTCAACTCTGACAAACGGAATAGGCGAAACCCGTTCATTCAGAGTTTATCTGAATGAATTTATAAAAAACTATAAGCCTGAATTAATTAATAAAGAAAAAGATTTGTGGCTTTCTTTAAAAGATAATGGTGAGTTTGTTGCAACAAAGGGCGAGAACGGGAAAGCAACAGCAGATTTAACACCAAAAGAAATTTTTCTGTATAACCTGCTTTGCTTTCTGAATCTTGTTAGATTCTGGGATGAGTTTAAT
>X40_Bactrian_Camel__coassemble_23_pt1 | contig 31452 bp, 47 predicted proteins | sample X40_Bactrian_Camel__metabat2_low_PE_002 | metagenome-assembled genome bin X40_Bactrian_Camel | reverse complement strand
GATAATTATGTTTTAATATAACGATAATTAAGGAGTGAGTTTGTGGAAAGATTTGTTATCCGAGGCGGAAACAGGCTCAACGGAACAATAAATATCAGTGGCGCTAAAAACGCTGCTTTGCCTATAATCGCTGCATCTATCTTTGCAGGTGAACCTTGCCGTATCGAAAACGTTCCTGAAATCAGCGACGTGCGTATGATGATTAAAATCCTCAAGTTTATCGGTGCAGAGGTAGACAAGCCTGAAAAAGGCGTAATCGTCGTTAATCCCGAAAACGTTAAGGCAGACGTCACAATACCCGACGAAATGACGCGTAAGCTTCGCGCATCTTATTATCTGCTTGGTGTTTTGCTCAGCAAATACGGTAGCGCGAGTGTTGCCTTACCCGGTGGATGCTACTTTGGTGTAAGGCCTATTGACCAGCATATCAAGGCATTTGAAGCAATCGGTGCAGTTGTTAACACAGACAGTGCAGTTGTTCGCGTTACAGGTGACGAGCTTTACGGCTCCTCAATTTACCTTGACGTTGTTTCTGTTGGTGCAACAATAAACGCTATGCTTGCCGCTGTTAAGGCAAAGGGCCTCACGGTTATTGAAAATGCTGCAAGAGAGCCTCATATAGTTGACCTTGCAAACTTCTTAAACTCAATGGGCGCAGACGTGCGTGGTGCAGGTACAGAGGTAATAAAAATCCGTGGCGTTGAAAATATGCACGGCTGTACCTACTCTATTATCCCCGACCAGATAGAAGCAGGAACATATATGGTTGCCGCTGCTGCTGCCGGTGGAGACGTTGTTGTAAATAACGTTATACCTAAGCACCTTGAGTCCATTACAAATAAATTAGAGGACTGTGGCATTACTGTAATTGAAGGTGACGAAAGTGTCAGAATTATTTCCGAAGGCAAACGTCCCAAATCCTGCAGAGTAAAAACGAGTCCTCATCCCGGCTTCCCTACGGATATGCAGCCACAGTTTGCAACGCTTCTTTGTACCTGCAACGGCACAAGCACAGTTGTTGAGGACGTTTGGGATAACCGTTTTAAATACGTTGACCAATTGAGACGTATGGGCGCAAACATTATTGTTAACGGAGATACTGCACTTATTACAGGTGTTGAGTCTCTTCAGGCGGCGCCCGTTGAAGCAGATGACCTTCGTGCAGGTGCTGCAATGATTATTGCAGGTCTTGTTGCCAAAGGTGAAACCTACGTTGAAAATATCAAGTATATAGACAGAGGCTACGAAGAGGTTATCGAAAAGCTTTCTGCAGTTGGTGCAGATATTAAAAGAGTTTCATACGACGAGGAATAATATTATGCTAAAGTTTTGTCCGCTGTTTTCATCAAGCAGCGGCAATTCTGTTTACATAGGCGACAATTCAGGCGGAATACTTGTCGACGTAGGCAGAAGTGCCAAGCAAACTGACTTGATGCTAAAGAAAATAGGCGTTGATCCCACAACAATAAAGGGTATATTTGTTACCCACGAGCATTCAGACCACGTTAACGGCTTACGTGTATTCTCTGCAAAATACAATATACCTGTGTACGCATCCACAGGCACTTTAAAATATCTTAAAGAAAAGGGCATACTTACAGGTAAGCATATTGATATTGCAGTAAACGGTCACGTTAAGGTTGCTGATATGGATATTTTGCCCATAAAGACCTGTCACGACTGTGCAGACGGCAGAGGCTACGTTATTACGGGCTGTGACGGTGTTACAAAAATTGCCATTGCAACAGATACCGGGTACGTTTCACCACAATTGCTTTCTGAAATTACGGGCTGTAAATTAGTTTACATTGAGTCTAATCACGACGTTAATATGCTCAAATCAGGCCCGTATCCTTATACCCTGCAAAAGAGGATACTCTCTCAAGAGGGACATCTGTCCAACGAGGACTGTGCCCATACGCTGCAGGCTCTTGTAAACAAAGGCACAACGCACTTTGTACTTGCTCATTTAAGTCAGGAAAATAACACTCCTGAATTGGCGTACAATACTACGGTTTGCGCTCTTAGAGAAATGGGCGCCCTTGAAAACAGAGATTACATTTTGAAAATCGCAGAGCCTGAAAGCTCTGACGGAATAATGATAATATAAAACAAGGTGTGAAGCCAAGCTTCACACCTTGTTTTTCTTTATAGTAAACCTTTAATCTCTTTCATAAGTGCTTCCTTTATAAGCTGATGACCTGCTGCAGTAGGATGAACACCGTCCGTTGTCCAGTAATTGCAGTCACCGTCGGAGGCTGCCTCGTCAAAAAGAGGCTGCAGCTCCACAAAGGAAAGGCTATGCTTCTGTGCGATACGCTTTTCGCACTCTGCTCTTTTTTGCACCTCAAGGCGAAACTCATCGTAGTACACGTCGGTACCTGAGCCTTTGAGAACAAAAGGAGAAAGAATAATGATTTTTATATCGGGTATTGCATCTTTTATTTCCGTAATGAGCATGTCGTAGATTTTTTCAAACTTTTCCTCGCAAACTCCGTTTTGAGAAGAAAGCTCGTGCCACACGTCGTTGACACCGATAAGAATAGACATTGCGTCAGGCTTAAGGTTAATAATATCGTCCTTAATACGAGCGTACAGGTCAACTATTCTGTTGCCACTAACACCTTTGTTTATAAACTCTATTTCACCTTTTTTACTTTTAAGAAGCTCTGATGCTACGAGATTTGGGTAACCGTAGCCTAATAAATAGCTACCCTTTCCACCGTCATCCTCATCTACTCTGTTAACGTCTGTTATGGAATCGCCCTGAAATAAAAATCTAAGCATTTTAAATTATCCCCTTGTTAAAACTCTTTTTTATGATATAATTATTTATTGGGACCGTCGTAGGACTCTTCAGGTGCAGGAACCCAAGGGCACTCTATTTCGTCAACTACCTTTTCAGGTGCTGCCCAATATACTGCATTGGTGATAATCCTCTGCACCTCAGGAATATGGTAAGTAGGGTTACACTCGTGACCAGGCTGGAAATAGAATACCTTACCAAGTCCTCTGTTCCAGCAGCAGCCTGAACGGAAAACCTCTCCACCTTTAAACCATCCCATAAATACGATTTCATCAGGTGTTGGAATATCGAAGCGTTCACCGTACATTTCCTCAACGGGAATAATAAAGCTTTCGGGGATACCCTTTGCTATCGGATGGCCGGGGCTGATGCACCAAAGACGCTCTCTGTCGCCATCACGCCACTTAAGTGAACAGGTTGTTCCCATAAGACGCTTAAAGGCTTTTGAGAAATGAGCAGAGTGAAGAGCAATGAAGCCCATACCTCTCATTACACGGTTGTATATTTTCTCGACTAATTCGTCAGGCACACATTCGTGAGCCATATGTCCCCACCAAAGAAGAACGTCTGTGCTCTCAAGCACGTCCTCAGGAAGACCGTTGTCTGCATCGTCGAGAACTGCAGTTCTTATATTTAAATCCTCGTTTGTGCCGAGAAATTCTGCTATGCAGTTATGTATACCCTTTGGATATACTGCGCCAACCTCGGCATCCTCTTTCTCATGGCGACCTTCGTTCCAAATTGTTACGTTAATCATCATAAACACCTCTGTTGTGAATTTATAATATAACTATAGCATATTTTTAAAGTAAATATAAAGTGGCTTTTTTAACGAATATTAAAGCTGTTTTTTATATAAAATGTGAGTTCGAAACCATCCTCACAATAAACAAAACTATGGAGTGATTTTTTTGAAAAAAAGAAAGAAAGTCCAAGGCATAGCCTTGGCTGCAGTAATTGCTGCAATGTACGTTTTGCTGACGTTTGTTTCATCTGCCTTTGGTCTTGCAAACGGAGCAATACAAATCAGGCTATCTGAAGCCCTGACTATTTTACCCGTATTTACGCCCTATGCGATACCCGGTGTATTTATCGGCTGTCTGTTGGCAAATATCCTTACAGGCTGTGCCTTGTGGGATATTGTGCTTGGAAGCCTTGCTACGCTCATAGGTGCCGTTGGTACTTATCTTTTAAGAAAAAAAGGCGTGCTTGCAGTTTTACCACCTATTATTTCAAATACGGTAATCGTGCCACTTGTTCTTATTAATTTTTATTCTCTTGAGGGTACTTACCTGTACTTTGCACTTACTATTTTTATCGGAGAGGCAATATCCTGCGGTATTTTAGGCTATCTCCTCAAAAAAGCCTTAGAAAAAAGAAATTTACATAACGGCTTTAAAAAATAAATTATAGGGTTTATTTTTCTTATAAATTAGAGTATAATTCTAATACAGACACTTGAAAGGATTTTCCTGATGACTATTGATGAAGCTATAAAAAACGCTAAAAGAATACATTTTATCGGCATCGGCGGTAGCGGTATGTGTCCACTTGCAGAAATACTGCATTCCCAGGGGCATTACCTCACGGGCTCCGATAACAACGAATCTGATACTCTTAAAAGAATAAGAGCTCTTGGTATCCCCGTTACAATGGGCCAAAAAGCAGAAAACGTTGACGGTGCAGATATGGTAGTTTACACTGCTGCCCTTCTCCCTGATAATCCTGAGCTTGTTGCAGCTAAAGAGAGTGGTATACCCACCTTTGAAAGAAGCAAGCTTTTTGGCTACTTTACAAGGCATTACGATAACTGTGTTGGCGTATGCGGTACACACGGCAAAACAACCGTTACCTCTATGCTTACACACGTGCTTATTGACAACAGCTTTGATCCTTCGGCTATAATCGGTGGTAAGCTCCCTCTTACAGGCACTAACGGTAGAGTCGGCAAAAGCGATATACTCGTTTGCGAGGCTTGTGAATACAAGGATACCTTCCTTGACCTGACACCCGATATAAGCGTTATTCTTAACGTGGACAGGGATCATATGGAATACTTCAAGACTCTTGAAAATCTTGAGGCATCCTTCAGAAAATTTGCAGGTATGTCTACAAAATGCGTTATTTACAACGGTGACGACAAAAACACCGTGGACAGCATCAACGGTATTACGGGAAAGAAGATGATTTCCTTCGGCAAAACCGACGGATGCGACCTTGTGGCGAAAAACGTTCATTTCAATAACGGCGCTTTCCCCTGCTATGATTTATATATCAACGGCGAATACAAGACGGAAATTGAGTTGAGTGTCCCCGGTGAACACAACGTGCTTAATTCACTTGCTGCAATAGCCTGTGCTACGTATCTTGGTGCAACGGTTGAGCAATGCAAGAGCAGTATACTCACCTTCAAAGGTGCAGGCAGACGCTTTGAATTTTTAGGTAATTTTAACGGTGCAGATATTGTTGACGATTACGCTCATCATCCTGCAGAGCTTGAGGTTACACTGACTGCGGCAAAGAAAATGGATTACAAGCGTGTTTGGGCAGTATTCCAGCCCTTCACCTTCAGCAGAACAAAGCTTCATCTTGATGCCTTTGCAAAGGCACTCTCCATTGCAGATAAGGTTGTTCTTACGGAGATTATGGGTTCAAGAGAAATTAACACCTACGGTATTACAACCCAGGACCTTGCAGACGAAATACCCGGCTCCGTATGGTTTGATACCTTCCAAAAGGTTGCAGACTATATGAAGGAGAATATTACCGAGGGCGACCTTGTTCTCACTCTTGGTTGTGGTGACGTTTACAAAATCGCAAAGCTTATTTTAGATAAAGAATAATAAAAAGCCGTAAAAGCAAGGGTTTGTTTTTACGGCTTTACTTTTGATTAAATTAACAACACAAATTAATTTACACAATAAAAACGCCTTGCAGGTTAATGCAAGGCGTTTTGCTTATTAGATTAAACTAATTCAAGAATGCACATCTCTGCAGCGTCACCGCGGCGAGCTTCAGTCTTGATTAAACGGCAGTAACCACCGTTTACGTCTTTATACTTAGGTGCGATTTCGTCAAAAAGCTTTTTAACTACGTCTTCCTTAGTAATGTATGCCAATGCCTGTCTCTTGTTATGGAGACTATCAACCTTAGCAAGAGTTATCATCTTTTCAGCCATTGCGCGAACTTCCTTCGCTCTTGTAACTGTAGTTGTCATCTTACCGTTTTCAAGTAAAGACGTAACCATATTACGAAGCATAGCGTCGCGATGATCACTTGCTCTGCCCAGTTTTCTTGTACCTGGCATCTAAATCACTCCTTTGCCGAAAATATCTTATTCGTCATCGTCACGAAGAGAAAGACCAAGGGATGCTAACTTAGCAATAACCTCTTCGAGAGATTTTCTGCCAAGGTTTCTAACCTTCATCATATCGTCTTCTGTTTTGTTGATCAAATCTTCAACAGTATTGATGCTTGCTCTCTTGAGACAGTTGAATGAACGAACTGAAAGATCAAGCTCTTCGATTGTTGTTTCAAGAACCTTGCCGTTTTCAGAATCCTCTTTTGCAACCATAATCTCTGTATTTGAAACCTCTGCTGAGAGCTCAACGAAGAGATTAAGATGCTCTGTGAGAATCTTTGCAGCAAATGATACAGCGTCCTTTGCAGAAATTGTACCATCTGTCCAAACATCAATAGTAAGTTTATCGTAGTCGGTAATCTGACCTACACGAGTATTGTCTACTGTGTAGTTTACCTTTAATACGGGTGTATAGATTGAGTCAATAGCAATTACGCCGATTGCAGGCTCAAGGATCTGTTTGTTTCTGTCTGAAGAAACGTAACCTCTGCCCTTATCAGCAGTAAGCTCCATAACAACATGTGCATCTGCATCAAGTGTTGCAATGTGGTGATCAGGGTTAAGAATTTCAACCTCTGAGTCAGCTTTGATGTCACCCGCTGTAATTTCACCGGAGCCGTTTGCCTCGATATACATAATCTTTGGACCGTCTCCGTGTATTTTGAGAATAACGCCCTTAAGGTTAAGAACTATCTCGGTAACATCCTCTTTTACGTTGGGGATTGTTGAGAATTCGTGAAGAACATTATCAATCTTTACAGAAGTGATTGCGTAGCCAGGAAGAGATGAAAGAAGAACTCTACGAAGGCTGTTGCCGAGTGTTGTGCCGAAGCCTCTTTCAAGTGGCTCTACAACAAACGTGCCGTATGCTGAATCTTCTGCTGATCCGATAAATTTTACCTCTGGTTTCTCGATACCAATCATACCAAACCCTCCTTAAAAATTTCGCATTATACTTGCGATTTTTGTTTTGCCTTACAGTAAGGCGTGAGGCTAAAGAGCATTATTTAGAATAGAACTCGACGATAAGATGCTCTGCAACAGGAACTTCAATCTGATCTCTCTCAGGAAGGTTAATAACTTTACCTGAAAGTGCTTCACGATTGAGGTCAAGCCATGCGGGAACCGGACGACTTGCGTTAGCTTCAATAATATTCTTAAATGCGTCGGTCTGAGCTGATTTTTCCTTAATAGAAATCACATCTCCTGCTTTGCAAAGATATGATGGAATATCAACCTTTTTGCCGTTAACACAGAAGTGACCGTGTGTAACGAGCTGTCTGCCTTCTGCACGGGAATCTGCCCAGCCAAGAAGATAGACAATGTTATCCAAACGGCTTTCGCAGATCTTAAGAAGGTTTTCACCTGCTTGACCCGGCATTTTTTCAGCCATAAGGAAATACTTGTGGAACTGTCCTTCAAGAACGCCATAGAAACGTCTTGCTTTCTGCTTCTCACGAAGCTGCATGCCGTATTCTGAAACCTTCTTACGACCTTGACCATGCTGGCCAGGAGCATAAGAACGACGTTCTAAAGCACATTTATTGGTATAGCATCTGCCACCCTTTAAGAAGAGCTTCTGGCCTTCACGACGACAGAGTTTGCATACCGCACCGGTATATCTTGCCATAATTCGTTTCCTCCTATAATGTTATACACGTCTTCTTTTTGGTGGACGGCAGCCATTGTGAGGGATTGGTGTTACGTCTTTGATAAGAGTAACATCGAGTCCTGCAACCTGTAATGCTCTGATTGCAGCTTCTCTACCTGCACCAGGACCTTTAACATAAACTTCAACAGTTTTCATACCGTGATCAATAGCAACCTTCGCTGCAGTTTCTGCTGCTGTCTGAGCTGCGAATGGAGTGGACTTACGAGAACCTCTGAAGCCCATTTCACCGGCACTTGCCCATGAAACAGCGTTACCCTGTGTATCAGTGATAGTAACTATTGTGTTATTGAAGGTGGATTGGATATGAGCCGCACCGCGTTCAATATTTTTACGCTCACGACGTTTGCGTGTTCCGGCTTTTTTGCCGGTTGCTTTTGTAGCCATTCTAATACCTCCCTAGACTTATTTCTTCTTGTTAGCTATTGTTTTCTTTGGTCCCTTACGAGTACGAGCGTTTGTTTTTGAACGCTGACCTCTTACAGGAAGGCCTTTTCTGTGGCGAACGCCACGATAGCAACCAATTTCTACAAGTCTCTTGATATCGAAAGCTGTCTCACGACGAAGGTCACCTTCGACCTTTACGTTGTGATCAATATACTCACGTAATTTTGCTACGTCATCCTCAGTAAGATCTTTAACTCTTACGTCAGGATTAATTCCTGTAGCTTCAATGATGTCATTAGCTGTCTTTGGACCGATACCGAAGATATAGGTAAGACCAACTACGACTCTTTTATCTCTTGGTAAATCAACACCTGAAATACGCGCCATTTGTCAGTTGCACCTCCAAATATATGGTTTGCGTAAGGCTATTAGCCTTGACGCTGTTTGTGCTTAGGATTCTCACAGATAACCATGATTTTTCCCTTGCGCTTAATTACCTTGCATTTTTCGCAAATTTTCTTGACAGAAGGTCTGACTTTCATTAGAATACCTCCTAAAAATTCAGATTTTGCCTTAATTTCTTACTTTGATCGCCATGTAATACGTCCACGTGTAAGGTCGTAGGGCGACATTTCTACGGTTACCTTATCACCCGGAAGAATTCGAATGTAGTTCATTCTGAGCTTACCGGAAATGTGGGCTAAAATTTTATGACCATTTTCAAGCTCTACCTGAAAGGTTGTGTTAGGTAATGCTTCAAGCACAGTACCTTCAACCTCGATCATATCGTCTTTAGACATAACAAATACCTCCCAAATTAACTTGTCTGTTATTTTAACTTTGTCATTATTAACGGTCCACTACTTGTAATAGCAATCGTATGCTCAAAGTGGGCGGACAATTTACCGTCGGTTGTTTTTACCGTCCAGCCATCTGGCAAAGTTTTGACAGACGCTTTACCTTCATTAATCATAGGTTCGATAGCAATTGTCATGCCCGGCACCAAACGTACACCTCTGCCGGGTGTCCCGTAATTGGGTACCGCCGGGTCTTCATGGAGAGCAGAGCCGATTCCGTGCCCTGTGTATTCCCTGACAACGCTGTAGCCTCTATCCTCGCAATAGCTTTGGATTGCGCTACCCACATCACCCAGTCTGCTGCCTGAAACTGCCTTTTTGATGCCTTCGTAAAGGCTCTGCTCGGTAGTTTCTATCAGCCGCTTTGCTTCTGCGGAAATATCTCCACAGGCAAAAGTAGCAGCATTGTCACCGGTATATCCGTTAATACAGGCTCCGAGGTCGATACTTACTATGTCGCCTGCCTTAACAATGCGGTTTTTGTTAGGGATACCATGAATAACCTCGTCATTTATGGAAATGCATGCAGCTGCAGGAAAGCCGTTGTATTTATAGAATGTTGGCCTTGCGCCTTTACTTTCTATATATTTACGGGCTACGCGATCAATTTCCCAGGTGCTGACACCCGGCTCAACCGCCTCACCTGCAACCTTAAGTGCTTCTGCAGAAATCCGACAAGCTTCAAGCATTTGTCTGAGTTCCTTTTCGCTTTTGAGCACTATCATGCTTAATCCTCCAATACCTTAAAGATTGCAGCAGTAATCTCCTTAATAGGAGCTGTGCCCTCTACGCTACGGAGCTTACCGCATTTTGCGTAGTAATCTTTTAAAGGCTCGGTCTGTTCGTGATAAACATTGAGTCTGTCGAGAACTGTTTCAGGAGCGTCATCCTTACGGATCTGAAGCTCGCCGCCACAAGCGTCGCAAACGCCTTCAACCTTTGGCTTCTTATTCTCAATATGGTAAGAAGAACCGCAAGCCTTACATACACGTCTGCCTGACATTCTGTTTACAATGTTTTCATCGGGTACGTCAATATCAACAACCTTGTCAATAATGATACCCATATTATCAAGAGCCTCAGCCTGAGGAATTGTTCTTGGGAAACCGTCAAGGATAAATCCGTTTGAACAATCGTCGGCTGCAAGTCTCTCCTTGATGATGCCGATAACAACATCATCAGGAACTAACTTACCGGCTTCAATAAATGCTTTTGCCTTAAGCCCCATTTCTGTTCCGTTAGCTAACGCTTCACGAATGATGTTACCTGTGGAAATTGTGGGAATCTTAAGCTCTGCAGCGATAATCTCTGCCTGTGTGCCCTTACCTGCACCGGGAGCACCAAGAAAAATAAGCTTCATTTTTCTGTCCTCCTTTAATTAATCAAGGAAACCTTTGTAGTGACGGAGCATCATCTGGCTCTCAAGCTGTTTAACAGTTTCAAGTGCAACACCAACCATAATGATGATTGAAGTACCACCGAGTGAAATGTTCATACCCTGTTCGAGAGTTTTTTCTGTAATGATTGTAAACAATGTTGGGAACAAAGCTACAACACTGAGAAGTAATGCGCCGAGAAGGATTATTCTTGAGATAATCTTTTCGATGTAGTGAGCAGTTGGCTTACCGGGACGGATACCCGGAATTGTACCACTGTTGTTACGAATATTGTTTGCCATTTCAGTAGGATTGTACTGAATTGCTGCGTAGAAGTATGCGAAGAAGATTATCATAAGGAAGAAGAGCACTGCATAAACAACGCTTGTTGGCTCAAACCATCCGAAGAAGGTGTGCCACATTGAGTCCTCTGACAATCTGCTTGATACGAACATCTGAATTGTTGGTGGAAGAGAAAGTATTGAGCTTGCAAAAATAACAGGCATAACACCACTCATATTAACCTTAATCGGAATATGTGTGCTCTGTCCGCCGTACATTTTACGGCCAACAACTCTTTTTGCGTACTGAACGGGAATTCTACGCTCTGCGTTATCCATCCAAACGATGAAAGCAATCATAAGAAGGTAGCATACGATTACGAATGGGCAAAGGAAGTAATAAATACCACCGTGCATAATGTAACCTTCTGCGCCCTGCTTTGTGCTGAAAAGCATTTCCATTTCTGTAGGAATACGTGAAACGATACCTGCAAAAAGGATGATAGAGATACCGTTACCGATACCCTTACCGTTAATCTGTTCACCGAGCCACATAACAAGTGTTGTACCGGCTGTAAGCACCAAGATGATTACAATTGCCTGGAACACCTGAACGCCAATCTCATCTTTATTTGTATTGTAAAGATAATTCTGTGAACGAAGATAAATGTAGTAAGCCACACTCTGAAGTAAACCGAGACCGAGTGTCATATAACGGGTAATCTTTGCGATTTTCTTTCTACCCTCTTCGCCTTCCTTTGAAAGTCTTTCAAGAGGAGGGATAGCAACAGTAAGAAGCTGAATGATAATCGAACTGTTGATATAAGGTGTAATTGAAAGAGCAAAAATAGTACCGTAGTTGAATGCATCACCTGTCATCATACTTAGGTAGTTAAGGAACGTTGCTGAGTCACCGGTTGAAGCCAAGAGGCCACCACCGATAATGTCAACGAACGGAACAGGAATCTTTGAACCTATTCTGTAAATGACAATGATGAATAACGTGAAAAGAATCTTTTTTCTTAAATCGGGGATTTTCCATGCATTAGCCAAAGTCTTAAACATGTTAAATCACCTCTGCCTTTCCTCCAGCAGCTTCGATTTTCTCCTTAGCTGCTCCAGAATAAGCATCAGCCTTAACGGTGAATTTCTTTGTAACCTCGCCGTTAGAAAGAATCTTAACACCGTCAAATCTATTTTTGATGATACCTGCTGCCTTGAGTGCTTCAACGTCAATAACTGCACCATCATCGAGTTTTGCATTAAGAGTACCTACGTTAACTGTAACGATATTCTTTGCAAAAATGTTTACAAAACCTCTTTTTGGAAGACGACGCTGTAAAGGCATCTGACCGCCTTCGAAACCGATCTGCATACCGCGACCGGCACGTGCCTTCTGGCCTTTGTGACCCTTACCGGCAGTTTTACCCTGACCTGAAGCAGGACCTCTACCGATACGCTTTACGTCCTTTTTGGAGCCAGCTGCGGGTGAAAGTTCATGAAGTTTCATATCTTGCACCTCCTTGCTTATTCTTCAGTAGCCTCAATAAGATGAGCGATTTTCTTTATTTTGCCTTCGGTCTGTGGATTTTTTGGCTGAATAGAAGTATCACCAATCTTATGAAGACCTAACGCATAGGCGGTGGCAATCTGATCTTTCTTTGAACCAATAAGGCTCTTTACGAGCTTAACCTTAATGTTAGCCATTTATGCCATCCTCCTTAGTCTTTAAAATGCTTTACGGATTTGCCGCGAATGTTAGCAACCTCTTCAACGTTACGGAGCTTCATAAGTCCGTCCATTGTAGCTCTAACAACGTTGCAAGGATTGTTTGAACGAAGTGCCTTAGCACGAATGTCCTTAATACCTACTGTCTCAACAACTGCACGAACAGGGCCGCCGGCGATAACACCAGTACCGGGTGCAGCAGGCTTGAGAAGCACAACGCCTGCGCCAAATTTACCAATAATCTCGTGAGGAATAGTTGTGCCCTTAAGAGCAACCTTAACGAGATTCTTCTTTGCGTCCTCGATACCCTTACGGATAGCGTCCGGAACTTCGTTTGACTTACCTAAGCCAAAACCTACTGTGCCCTCACCGTCACCAACAACTACAAGTGCGGAGAACTTCATAATTCTACCACCCTTAACAGTCTTTGAAACACGGTTAATAGCAACTACTCTTTCTTGAAATTCAGAGTCTTTACGAGCTGCGTCAAATTTAGCCAAAGTTAATTCCTCCCTTTCTTAGAAGTTGAGGCCGCCGTCACGGGCGCCTTCGGCCAAACTCTGTACACGGCCGTGATAGATGTAACCGCCGCGGTCGAAAACAACGTCTGTGATTTTCTTTTCCGCTGCACGTTCTGCTAATAACTTACCAACCTTGAAGGCTGCGTCTTTATTTCCGCCGTAATCCTTGAAGTCCTTTTCAACAGTTGATGCTGAAACGAGTGTTACACCATTTTCATCATCGATCAACTGAGCATAGATATGCTGAAGAGAACGGAATACATTGAGACGAGGACAAGCAGCTGTACCGCTTACCTTACCACGTACTCTTTTATGACGCTGCACCCTTGCTTTATTGGTGTTTGGTCTTTGTACCATTATTTCTTCACCTCTTAATAGAATTCAGGGATTATTTACCGCCCTTACCGGCCTTACCTTCCTTACGACGGATAAACTCATCAACGTACTTGATACCTTTACCCTTGTAAGGTTCTGGAGGTCTGTGACCTCTAACCTCGGCAGCAAACTGACCAACCTTTTGCTTATCAGGACCGGAAATAATAATTTTGTTTGGAGCCGGAACATCAACTGTGATGCCCTCGATCTCCGGCATAATAACACTGTGTGAATAACCAATGTTAAGAACAAGGTCTTTGCCCTGTTTTGCAGCACGGTAACCGATACCGTTAATCTCAAGCTCCTTTGAGAAGCCTTCGCTAACACCCTTTACCATATTGGCAATAAGTGTACGGTTAAGACCGTGAAGTGAACGATTTTCTTTTTCATCGTTTGGGCGTGTAACTGTAATCACGCCATTATCAAGAGAGACAGAAATTGTTTCATTTACTGTTCTGGTAAGTGTGCCCTTTGGACCCTTTACGGTAACAGTCTGTCCGTCAATCTTGACATCAACCCCTGCAGGAACTGCAATAGGTGCTCTGCCTATACGTGACATAGTACTGTACCTCCTTACCAAACATATGCAAGAACTTCGCCGCCAACGTTAGCCTTGCGAGCGTCCTTGTCTGTCATAATACCCTTTGATGTTGAGAGGATTACGATGCCGAGACCATTCTGTACTCTTGGCATATCCTCGCAATTTGAATAGATGCGGAGACCCGGTTTGGATACTCTGCGGAGTCCTGTGATAACCTGTGACTTGTTAGGACCATACTTGAGAGCAATCTCAATAATGCCCTGTTTACCGTCTTCGATTACCTTGAAACTCTTTATATAACCCTCATCTACAAGAATCTGAGCAATTGACTTCTTGATGTTAGATGCGGGAATCTGCACTGTATCGTGCTTTGCTGAATTAGCGTTACGGATTCTTGTAAGCATATCAGCAATTGAATCAGTAATCTGCATGAAGTGTTTCCTCCTTTATCAATTGCTCTTACCAACTGGCCTTCTTAACACCAGGAATCTGACCTGCGTGAGCAAGTTCCCTGAAGCAAATACGGCAAACACCGTATTTACGAAGATAAGAGTGTGGTCTACCACAGATTTTGCATCTGTTGTACTGTCTTGTGGAATACTTAGCAGGTCTCGCCTGCTTAACTTTCATAGATGTCTTAGCCACGATGACCCTCCTTACTTAGCAAACGGAGCACCGAGGAGTGTAAGTAACTCACGGCCTTCTTCGTCTGTCTTAGCTGTAGTGATGAATGCAATATCCATACCACGAACTTTGTCTATTTTATCGTACTCAATTTCAGGGAAAATAAGCTGCTCTTTAACGCCCATTGAGTAGTTACCTCTACCGTCGAAGGAGTTAGGGTTGATACCTCTGAAGTCTCTAACTCTTGGAAGTGCAAGGTTGTAGAATCTGTCGAGGAACTCGTACATACGGTCACCACGAAGAGTAACCTTTGCACCGATGTCCATACCTTCACGGAGCTTGAAGTTAGCAACTGATTTTCTTGCTTTACAAACTACAGGAGTCTGACCTGTAATCTGCTTAAGATCACTGATGATAGCATCAAGAATCTTTGAGTTGTCCTTGATTTCGCCTGTTGTAACGCTTACAACAATCTTATCAAGCTTTGGAATCTGCATTGTGCTCTTGTAGCCGAATTTCTTCATAAGCTGAGGAGCTACGTCAGATTTATAAAATTCATAAAGTCTTGCTGACATTGTTAGTTCCTCCTTAATTAGAATTTAGCGCCGCAAGAAGCCTTCTTGCAAACTCTGAACTTTTCGCCCTTTTCGATAACGTGACCAACTCTTGTTGGCTGACCGCATTTTGGACAAATAAGCTGTACTTTATTCGCATAGAGAGCGCTCTCAGCCTTAATGATGCCGCCTGCTTCGCCCATCTTACGAGGTTTTACGTGTTTAGAAACGATGTTTACGCCTTCAACGATAACCTTGCCCTCTGAAGGAGATACCTGAAGTACCTTACCCTTCTTGCCACGGTCTTTACCCTGAATAACGATAACCTCGTCACCTGTTTTGACATGAACTTTACTCATTAGTTGTACCTCCTATTAAAGTACTTCCGGAGCAAGAGAGAGAATCTTGAGATATTCTTTCTCACGAAGTTCTCTGGCTACTGGTCCAAAAATACGGGTACCCTTAGGGTTCTTATCTTCTTTGATTATAACTGCTGCATTTTCGTCAAAGCGAATGTAAGTACCGTCTTCACGACGAACACCACTTGCTGAACGAACAACTACAGCCTTTACAACGTCACCTTTTTTAACAACGCCACCGGGTGCTGCTTTCTTGACAGAAGCCACGATAACATCACCAATGTTGGCATACCTCTTACCGGTACCGCCTAAAACGCGGATGCACATAATTTCCTTTGCGCCCGTGTTATCGGCTACCTTGAGGTAACTCTGCTGTTGAATCACAGTGTGTGCCTCCTTTTTTTAAAGCCAAATTATTTTGCTTTTTCAATTATTTCACATACACGCCATCTCTTGTCCTTAGACATTGGACGTGTTTCCATAATCATTACACGGTCGCCTATACCACATTCGTTAGCCTCATCGTGAGCCTTAACTTTGAGTGTGTGGTTGACAATCTTACCATAAAGCGGATGCTTTACTCTGTCCTTAATAGAAACGACAACTGTCTTATCCATCTTATCGCTTGTTACGATACCGACACGAGTTTTTCTTAAATTTCTATCCATTTAATTGCCCTCCGTCATCAAGAATTCTTACCGTTTAACTGCATATCGCGAATTACTGTCATAACTCTTGCGATATCTTTTTTAACGGCACTTATTCTCATTGGGTTATCAAGCTGATTGATGGCTTGCTGGAAGCGGAGATTAAAAAGTTCTTTCTTAAGGTCAAGGAGCTTAGCATCCAACTCTGCCTGAGAGAGTTTTCTTAATTCACTTGCTTTCATTCTGCCTCACCATCCTGTTCTGCTTTAGTGATAAACTTGCATTTAATAGGAAGCTTGTTTGCTGCAAGACGCATAGCCTCACGTGCAAGAGCTTCATCAACGCCGCCGATTTCAAACATTACTCTGCCCGGTTTTACGACAGCTACCCAATACTCAGGAGAACCTTTACCTGAACCCATTCGAGTTTCAGCCGGTTTTTCTGTAATCGGTTTATCCGGGAAAATTTTAATCCAAACCTGACCACCACGTTTGATATATCTTGTCATGGCGATACGGGCTGCTTCAATCTGTCTTGAAGTGATCCAAGCGGGTTCGAGAGCCTGAAGACCAAATGCTCCGTAAGTAACTGTGTTACCTCTGTGAGCAACGCCTTTAAGACGGCCTCTCTGAACTCTACGATATTTTACTCTTTTAGGTAATAACATTACTTGGCTCCTCCTTCCCTTTTTGTCTTACGTGACTCGTGAAGAACTTCGCCTTTGTAGATCCAAATCTTAACACCGATACGACCGTACGTTGTTTTTGCCTCTGCAAAACCGTAGTCGATATCAGCACGAATTGTCTGAAGCGGAATTGTTCCTTCGTGGTACTGCTCTGTACGAGCAATTTCTGCACCACCTACACGACCTGAAACCTGAGCCTTGATACCTTTAGCACCGGCTTTCATTGTGCGGCCGATTGACTGCTTGAGAGCACGACGGAAAGATACACGCTTTTCGAGCTGGAGAGCAATGCTCTCTGCAACGAGCTGAGCGTTAAGGTCTGGCTGCTTAATTTCTGTGATATTGATGAAAACATCTTTATCTGTCTTAAGCATTTTCTTAACTGTTTCTTTAAGTTTTTCAATTTCTGCGCCGCCACGACCGATTACGATACCCGGCTTTGCACAGAAGATATTGATACGGATTCTCTTAGGATCACGTTCAATTTCAACCTTTGGAACGCCTGCAGGAGCAAGGAGTTCAAGAAGAAATTCACGAATTTTGTTATCTTCAACAAGAAGTTCACCAAATTCACCTTTCTTAGCAAACCAGCGAGATTCCCAATCTTTGATAACGCCTATTCTTAATCCGGTAGGATTGATTTTCTGGCCCATTATATTTCCTCCTCTCGCTTATTCTGCATCCTTGAGAACAAGGGTGATGTGTGATGTCTTTTTGTTAATTCTGTTTGCGCTGCCTCTTGCACGAGGTCTGATTCTCTTAAGAGTTGGACCCTGGCAAACCCAGCACTGTGCAACATAAAGTGATGTTACATCCATATTTTTGTTTTCCGCATTTGCGATAGCGGATTTAAGAAGCTTCTCAAGCGGCTCACAAGCGGCCTTTGGTGTGTGCTTGAGAATTGCCATTGCTTCGTCTGCAGGCTTGTTGCGAATAAGGTCAAGAACGATCTGAACCTTACGTGGAGCTATTCTTATATAAGTAGCTTTTGCTGTTGCCTCCATGTTTAACACACTCCTTTCGACCTATTATTTACCGTTATTTGAAGTTTTTGAACCTGCATGACCTCTGTAGGTACGTGTAGGTGCAAATTCACCGAGTTTGTGGCCAACCATATCCTCTGTAACGTATACAGGAACATGCTTACGACCGTCATGAACTGCAAAAGTGTGACCAACGAAATCAGGGAAGATTGTTGAACTTCTGCTCCATGTTTTGAGAACGATCTTTTCGCCGTTTTCATTCATTTTCTGAACTCTTTCGAGCAGCTTAGGCTGCACAAAAGGTCCTTTTTTAATGCTTCTGCTCATTAGATACTGCTCCTTTCCGGCTTATTTGCCGTTACGACGCTTCACGATAAGCTTATCGGAGCGATTCTTCTTAGCTCTTGTCTTATAACCAAGTGCAGGTTTGCCCCATGGAGTTACCGGACCCGGACGACCGATTGGTGACTTACCTTCACCACCACCGTGAGGGTGATCGTTGGGGTTCATAACAGAACCACGGACTGTTGGTCTGATACCCATATGACGTGTACGACCTGCTTTACCGATTTTAACGTTTTCGTGGTCTGTGTTACCAACCTGACCAACTGTAGCCATACACTCAACAGGAACGTTACGAAGCTCGCCTGATGGAAGTCTGAGGAGAGCGTAAACGCCTTCCTTAGCCATAAGCTGTGCTGCATTACCTGCTGCTCTTGCAAGCTGACCGCCTTTACCCGGATAAAGCTCTACGTTGTGGATGAAGGTACCAACAGGGATATTTGTAAGGGGAAGTGCATTACCCGGCTTAATATCTGCTGTAGGACCTGCAACAACCTTGTCGCCAACCTTGAGGCCAACCGGTGCAAGAATATATGACTTAACACCATCTGCGTACTCAATGAGAGCGATGTGAGCTGAACGGTTAGGATCATACTCAAGAGTCTTTACTGTTGCTTCAATATCGAACTTTGTTCTTTTGAAATCAATTACTCTGTACTTTCTACGGTTTCCGCCGCCGCGATGACGAACAGTGATTCTACCGTAGCTGTTACGACCTGAATTTTTGTTAAGAACCTTTAAGAGACTCTTTTCAGGAGCAACCTTTGAAAGCTCTGAGTAATCTGTAACCGACATATTACGTCTTGCGTTTGTAGTCGGCTTAAAAACTTTAATAGACATTTTATTCACACTCCTATTATGGTTTTGCGGAGAATGTCAACTCCATACTATACCAAGTGGGGTATAATTATTTAAGTTTTTGATTACATCATACCATCGAAGAACTCGATTGTCTTTGAATCTTCTGTAAGAGTTACGATAGCCTTTTTCCAAGAAGCTGTGTAGCCCTCGTATCTACCGTATCTTCTGAGTTTGCCGCTAACGTTAACAACGTTAACCTTAGCAACCTTAACGCCGAAAAGCTCTTCAACTGCGTTAGCAATTTCGATCTTGTTAGCGTCCTTTGCTACCTCGAAGGTATATTTCTTTGACATAACGCCCATCATAGATGCTTCTGTAATAACAGGCTTAATGATGATTTCCTGTGCAAGTTTCATTATGCGTATACCTCCTCGATTTTTGCTACTGCATCCTTAGCAACTACGATTGAATCGCAGTTAAGGATATCGTATACATTGAGAGTGTTTACTGTGCGAACCTTTGCGCCCTCAATATTTCTTGTGCTCTTGTAGATGATTTCGTTGTTCTCAGGAAGAACTACGAGAACCTTTTTGCCAGCCTTGATAGCTGCAAGAGCTTTAACCATTTCCTGAGTTTTGATTGCATCGAGTGCAATTGAATCAACAACGATCATTTCCTCTGCCTGAACCTTTGAAGAAAGTGCAGACTTCATTGCGAGTCTTCTAACCTTTTTGTTGATTGAGATGCCGTATGTGCGAGGCTTTGGACCAAGTGCGATACCACCGTGATACCACTGTGGAGAACGAGTTGAACCCTGTCTTGCACGGCCTGTTCCCTTTTGACGCCATGGCTTCTTGCCACCGCCGCTTACTTCGGAACGAGTTTTTGTTGACTGTGTACCCTGACGCTGATTAGCTAAGTAACCAACAACTACGAGGTGCATTGCTGACATATTTGGCTCAATGCTGAAGATTGACTCGTTAAGCTCAATGTCAGAAACCTTTTTACCAGCCATATTAAGAACTGAAATCTTACTCATGTGTTACAACTCCTTCCTTACGCTTTTTTAACGCTGTCAGCAATTACAACAATGCCGCCCTTAGGTCCGGGAATTGAACCCTTGATAGCAATAAGATTGTTTTCGCTGTCAACCTTAACTACGCTGAGATTCTGAACAGTTACACGCTCTGAACCGAGGTGACCTGCCATCTTCTTGCCTTTGAAAATACGAGCAGGGTCAATAACACCTAAAGAACCACCATGTCTTGCAACAGGGCCTGTACCATGAGATTCTCTGAGTCTGCCGAAGTTCCAACGTTTGATAACGCCGGCAGTACCTTTACCCTTGCTTGTGCCTACAACGTCAACGTACTCACCTGCAGCAAAGATGTCTGCCTTGATGATGTCGCCAACGTTTAAAGAAGATGTGTCAGCGAGTCTGAACTCTTTGAGTACCTTCTTTGGAGCTACGTCTGCCTTCTGGAAGTGACCAGCCATTGGCTTGTTCACTCTCTGTACCTTTTTGTCGCCGTAGCCAACCTGTACAGCTTCGTAGCCATCGTTTTCAGTTGTTTTCTTCTGAACAACTACGCATGGACCTGCTTCAACTACTGTAACGGGAATCATATTACCCTTTTCGTCAAAGATCTGTGTCATGCCGATTTTCTTTCCGATAAGACCTTTTTTCATAATAATTTCCTCCTGTCAGATTATTGGTTGAGTTGCCTCAACATGACCTGCAACCTACTATATATATAATAGGTATATTCAAAAACAAGCTTTTATCGGATTAAAGCTTGATTTCAAAATCAACACCAGCCGGGAGCTCAAGACCTGTGAGAGCTTCAACAGTTTTGTTTGAAGGTCTGAGAATGTCGATGAGTCTCTTGTGTGTGTGCTGCTCGAACTGCTCACGAGAATCCTTGTACTTGTGAACTGCACGAAGCACTGTGATTACCTCTTTCTCTGTTGGAAGAGGGATTGGACCTGAAACCTGAGCGCCTGTACGCTTTGCTGTTTCAACGATCTTTTCTGCTGCTTTGTCAACAAGGTTATGATCGTAACCCTTAAGTCTGATTCTGATTTTTTCCTTAACTGCCATTTGTAACGCCTCCTAATTTTTTTGGCGGGCTATACGCATTTTTCTTCAACGGCTCCGGGCTTATCACCCACTCCGTTTAAAAACCGGAACATAAATTCCGGGATATAATGCGCTCCGAGACAAGCCGAAGCCGGAGTTAAGGACAGCAGACGGTTTGTTTTTCGGTATTGGTTCGCCCGGTTTTAAATCGGACATACTCCGCGGAAATTCCCTGCCTTCGAGGGCAGCCACCTCCCGCATCATCGCATATCTGCTTGCGTCAGGGCATAATAATAGTAGGACACGCCCTTCGCATGCCCTACAATATTACCACAACTATTTCAATAATGCAAGTGTTTTTTAGTATTTTTTTAAGAAATTTTTAAAGTTTTTTTGTTACATAGTTACAAGTGAAATTGTACATATAAATTACACGTTTATTGTAACATTTCACAATATTTAGTTTAAGCCTGTAAAATAATGAGGATATTGCTTCATAACAATGGTTTTTACCATGGCAAAGGTCATTACGCTTTCAGCGTATGAAACACCTTCGTTGCCTGTTGGCTTGCCTGTTGCAACCTGAATATTTTTATTCAAATCGATATAGTAAACCTTTTCAAGAGTATCGGGACTCTTTACGTATTCGCCCTTAAGGTTTTTATCTCCGTCAAACTGCAAAACGTAGTTTGTGCCTGTGTCCGGCACACTGTAAATTGCAACGAGTAAATCTGCATCAACACCATACTCATCGGAAATGAGCTTGATGAATTCATTGTTATAATGGTCAGAAAGCACATTCTCACCGTTTACGGAAAGATTCTCGTAGCTTTCGATAATCGCGTTCTTGGTTGTGTCGGTTGGAGTATCGACGATATTATTTATATTATCAGACGCTTCTTGTGTAGCAGTAGCCGTACCCTCACCATCAACAGCATCATCGCCTGACTCTACCGTTGCGTTATTGTCCCCTGCCTGTACGTCAGCATCGCCAATTAAAGCACCAAAATCTATTTTAGTTGTTGTTGGCTGAGTAACAGGAGCAGTTGTCTGATATTTTGTTGTTTCCTTATTATTCCTGCCGACAGAAACGATGGCATTAACAAGAACGATAGTTAATATCATTACAACAATAACAATAGCAGTTCCTAAAACAAAAACAATCTTTTTTTGATTATCTTTTTTATGCTGATTTTCATCAACCTTAAAAATATCATTTTTTTCTTCCATAAAATCCTCACACTGACACTATATATAATAGGTATATATAAAAATAATAAAATTTAATAAAATCAAAAAATAAAGAGTGTGGTCGCCCACACTCTTTTGTGAAAACTATTGCAATAATTCACACTCAAAATAAGTGTAGTTCGCTTAATAACTTAAGCAATTGTCTCTACTGTTGTTTCAACGATTTCCTCAGCGTTAGGTGCGAAGCCGCCGAAAGCTGCAAGAATACCACCGATAAGTGGGAAGTTAGCTAATGGTTCAAGCATACCACCGATAATGTTACCTGCATCATCAACTTCAACAAGAGACTTGATAGAAGTGCTGATTTCTTCAACATTAAGGCCATAGTTTTTAAGAAGCTGCCAAATAGAATCTAACATTTTTGTGTCCTCCTTTCCCAATTATTCAATAGTATAATAGCATATACTTTTTATTTTATTTTTCCAAAAAAGAAAATAAATGTAAATTTTTTATAATTCTTTAATATATTTTATTCTTTTAGGAGTATAGTTTTTATCCTCTATTATAAAAAGTGGATTGACCGTAGAAATTTTTTTGATATCCTCCTGTGTAACCTTGTAAGGATAATCCTCAAACAAGGATTCCATATCCGTATCACGACCGTTTATCCCGTGTGCATCTGAGCCTACAAAATCCACGTACCCTGCTTCAAGCATTTTGCAGGAAATATCCATAGCATTGTCACCAAACATACCGACAGGAGACCCTGCGTTTATCTGAAAGAGTACACCTGCCTGTGATAATTCGTCAAGGCAAGAAACGTTGTTAGCCACAAAGCCGTATCTTTCAGGATGAGCGATTATTGGCACCAAGCCGAAGGATGATAAGTACCTGCACCAAGATTTTACGTCGCTTTCGGTGGTTTTGCGAAAATCAAACTCAATAAGAATATATCTTGACTCGTTCAAGGTGTAGGGCTTGAAATACTTAACGTCAAATATTTCGTCATCGCAAAATATCTCAAAGCCTTTTTTCAAGGTAAGGTCAACACCGCTATCAAGCAATGCGTCCTCAAGTCTATCTGCTTTTTCGTCGCGTTCGTCGCACAAGGACTCCGACTGAGACCAATACATCAGATGAGGTGTAAGAAAAAGCGTGGACGTGCCGCAATCCTCTGCACACAAGCACAAAGACACAGCTTCACGCAAATCGCGGGCACCGTCGTCAATATCCCAAAGGGTATGAGAATGAATATCAATAAACTCGTTATGCATTATCATCACCTGCTTTTGTAGCCTCGAAAGATTTTTTGTAACCGATAATACCCTCGTCTAACATAAGCTTAACAACAATAACCGTAAGTGGAAGTGTAATTATACCGAAAATACCGAAAACACGCGCTCCTATAAACATAGCCATAACGGTAACGATAGACGGAAGCCCTGCCTGATGTGCCACAAGCTTAGGCTCTATTATTTGCCTGATAACTGAAATCACCGCATAAAGCACTATTAATCCGATACCAAGGTCAATCCTGCCTGAAACGAAGGAATATGCAGCCCACGGAACCAGCACCGTACCTGTTCCGAGTACGGGAACAATATCCACAACGCTTATAAATATTGCTATAATTACTATATACTCTCCACCGTAAATGCCAAGAAGCTCCATAATACTTAAGCCAACGGCAACCTCTGAAAAAGTAATAAACAGAATTACTGCGTAAGCCTTTACAAGCTTGCCGATGCCTTGCGTCAAGGTCTTCTTGGCGGCGATAAGCTTTTGACTTTTTTCCTTTGGTAAGAAATCTATTAATTTATCACGTATCAAATCATACTCTATTGTCATAAAGAAGCAGGAAATTAACGTAACAACAATGCTTACAAGGAATGGTGGGATTTTTAAAACAACACCAAACGCACCTGCAATAGGCTCGGAAAGTAAGCCGGGATCTATATTGGTTTTGCCTGAATAAAGGTCATTGAAAAAATCGGTAACTCTTGGTGTCACAAACTCTGCCACGTGAGCAGGTAAAAATGAGGTGCCTCTGATGATCCAGTCGCGAATTGCATCCAAAAGGTCACCAAAGGACTTTATGTGAGGGAAGAACTGATCAACAAAGCCCCTTACCTCACCTGCAATCATACGGCTCAAAAATACCACACCCGTTATTATGACCGTAACGGAAAGTAAAACAAAAAACACCGGGATAATTTTTGGCGAATTTAAATTAAATTTTTTGTTGATACGGCGTATTATAGGCTGCAAAAACATTGCAAGTGCAGCTGCAACCACAAAGGGATAAATATACCCCACAGCATATTCCATAATAAAATAGTACAAGCCTAAAATTATACTGAAATAAACAAATTTAATTATAAACGCCCTTTTATTTTCAAGTGCCTTGTCCAAATTACCCCACCTTTTCATACTTCGATATTTAATATTTTAAACTATATTTATAAATAATACAATAAATTATTAAAATAAAAAAGATATTTTTACTATTTTTTTCATTTTTCTCTTTATTATCGCAAAAAAGTGTGGTAAAATGATTTAGATTATTTTTACCTTGGAGGATTAAACATGCAAATTGCTATAATGGGCTTCGGTACAATCGGCTCCGGTGTTGCTGAGCTTCTTATGAAAAACAAAAAGAGCATTGTTGCAAAAAGCACACAAAACGCTCTTGATATTAAATACATATTGGATATACGTGATTTTTCCGATCACGAGTTTGGCGAATACTTTACAAAGGACTTTAACGATATTCTTAACGATGCATCCGTTGGTATTGTTGTTGAGTGTATGGGCGGTACAAGTCCTGCATACGAATACGTTTCAAGCTGCCTCAAGGCAGGAAAAAGCGTTGTTTCTTCTAACAAAGAGCTTGTTGCCGCAAAGGGCTACGAGCTTCTTGAGCTTGCTAAGGAGAACAACGTAAACTTCCTTTTTGAAGCAAGTGTTGGTGGCGGTATACCCATTATCAGACCAATAAGCCAATGCCTTGCAGCAAACGAAATATGCGAAATTGCAGGTATCCTCAACGGCACGACAAACTTCATTCTTACAAAAATGATTGAGGACGGAATGGCTTTCCAGGATGCCCTGAAGCTCGCTCAGGATAACGGCTACGCAGAGCGTGACCCTTCTGCAGATATTCTTGGCCACGATGCTGCAAGAAAGATATGCATACTTGCATCTCTTTGCTTCGGTAAGCACGTATACCCCGACTTTGTGGAGACTACAGGTATTACGGAAATTACCTCTGAGGACGTTGATTACGCAAAGAATTGGGGCGGCGTAATTAAGCTTATTGGCAGAGCTGTGCAAAACGACAACGGCAAAATTATTATTACGGTTGGCCCTTCTCTTATTCAAAACCATTGTCAGTTAGCATCCGTTGACGACGTATTTAACGCAATACTTGTCCGCGGTGACGCTATTGGTGACGTAGTATTCTACGGCAAAGGTGCAGGTAAATTGCCGACGGCAAGTGCAGTTGTGGCAGACGTTATTGACTGTGCTAAGCACACTGCAAGAAGAAAGGCTTTCGGTTGGGGACCTGCAGAGGACGATTACGTTATTGCACCGAACCTTAATTGTGGCTCTCTCTACGTAAGAGCACAAACAGAGGATTACGTGGCAGCCTTCAATGCAATTAACAAGGCATTTGAGTCACCTTGCATTCTCCATCGCGAAAACGAAACAAAAAATGAAATCGCCTTCACTACTCCTGTTATGAGAGAAAAAGAGGCAAGAGAAGTTATTGCTTCACTTCCTATTGACGTAAAAGCCGTTCTCAGAGTTCTTGATTATTAACAAGAAAGGTTGATTAATTATGGCATTGTGCCCTAACTGTCACGAGATTCTCAACTTTTGGAATATTAAAGCAGAGTGTCCGTTTTGCGGTGTTAATATCCCAAACTACGATTGGGAAAACAGGCTTAACGAGGATGCCGAAAGAGCTGCAGTTTCCTGGGTGAAATTTAAAAAATTTACAGGGAATTTCAAGAGTGCTCTTTTCGGAAGCAAGCTGAGAATTGTACGCTTTGTGTGTACCTTTTTGCCACTTATTGCCTTAGTTTTGCCCTTGGCACAATACACGGTAACGCTACCCTACGTAAACGCAACGGGTCAGTCCTTTTCCCTTCTGAGCTTTACGCTTGATACGTTCCTCACTTTAAACTGGGGCTCACTTATAAATATGTGTGGTAGTGAAACCTTAGGCTTACCCTTTACACTGCTTCTTATTTCCATATTGTGCTTATATCTTGCAGTTGTATTCGGTGTTTTAAACTTTGTGTTTATAATACTGAAGGCATCTTCGCTTAAGGCTACGGCAAACGTTGTGCTTTGCGTATTATCTGATATATGCTTCATATTACCCGCTATCCTCTTTACTGCAGTAACCTCTATGATTGCAGATACCTCATCGGTATTTATTGAGGGAAATTTACAGTTCGGAATATTCGTGGGAATTGCTTTATTTACCCTTAACGTTGTGTTAAACGTTATAGTTAACAAAGCCTTCAAAAAACAGAGAGCAGAGCAAGAAAAGATAGCAAAAGAAAAAGCCGAAGAAAAGGCAGAATAAAAACTATAAAAAAGAGGCTGTAAAAACTTACGTTTTTACAGCCTCTTTTAGCTTATTCAAATTCTATATCTCTTTTAAACTCTTCTTTTCTTACGTTATACGCTTTAAGGGCATCCTCTTCGTAAGCAAGAGTCGGCTTCTCTATGCCGAGAAGTGACATAAGATACTTTGTAAACAAGGGATTCTGTATAAGGAAGGGGCCTAAAAGATAGGTGCCGAAAAGATTTTTATATCTTATACCCTCGCATTCAGAAGCAACGCAGGAGCCTAAGCCCTTTGTTACGGAGAATAAAGAATCCTCTTTACTTATTCCGTAGCTATGAGAGAAACGGCTTGTGTAACCAACGATTTCCGTATCACCGAAGGCACCTAAGAATAAGGAGTTATTCCTTTTGGGAATAGTTCTTTCGGAGTGAAAACTCACAATATTCAAGCCCTCGATACGATTATTATCGGGAGTGCTTATATACTCGCCCATAATTTCAAAGGAGTTACCCGTCATAAGAAAAATAACACCTTTATCGAGAAGCTCCTTTATTCTTTCCTCCTTGCCCTTGAGCCTTGAAAGAATTTTTTCCTGATTTGATTCACTGCAGGAGCCGAAATACACCATATCCACGTCCTCTGTTAAGAAGCGTGGCATTTCACTCAACGGCGTTTTGATGAATTCTGCCTGTGGTAAGCACATTTCAAAATAGCGCATATTAGCCTTGTCACCGAACAAGCAACAAACCTCAGGATACAAAACCTCTATTTTCATTGCTGTTCACCGTCCTTTGCATTATGCGCCGCAGTAAATACGGTAACGATTTTTTCCTCTACCTTACAAGCAAGGTCATAGGTTGAGGTATCGTGGAGAAGATAAAGCTTATCTATATCCTTTTCCATAATATCTACTGCTTTGAACTCGTCCTCTTCGCAAAGGATAATGCTCTCGTCGATACCTGCAATAAGAAGACGGAGCTTATAGTCAAAGCAACGAGGCCCTGCGACTACAATCTGCTTAATATCAGGTGTATTGAGGAACTCGAAGTCGGCATCATAAATCCATCCGATAAACTCGGAGGAATCACGACGCTCAAATAAATCGTCTACCATAATGAAAACGGAGCGATGCCCGTTTTCGTGACCGACAAAATCAAGTGTACGGGAACAGGAAACGGAATTTTGGCCCTTTGCCATTGTTCTTATAACCTCTGTTTTGCCTGCCTTAAGCTCCTTGTAACGAGTCTGAGTTACACTGATATGGCTCATATGAGCCATAACCTTATTCTTGTCTGCACCGAACTCTGAAAGAACGGTAATTGCAGCAAGCTGATTATAAATATTGTATATTGCTCTGTTTACCATTGGGTAAACGTCCTCTGTATCGCCACATTTTACGGTAATTGTTTTGTTATCAAAATCAATATTTGTAAGACGGTACTTTGCATCAAAGGACTTAAAGCCACACTTATCACAATAGGCATTGCCGATATGGTGATAACGAAGGTAATTGTACTTGAGCTTTTCGTTACAAACGGGACAGAAGGAAAAATCGTTAATGAGATTTACACATTCGGTAACGTCTGTATCTAACTTATCTATGCCGAAATAAACTCTCTCGTTCTCCTTAAGGAGCTGAGAGGACTGAAGGCAGTCTGCATTAAGCACAAGCTTAGTTGTTTTTGGCACGTAGGTATCAAGGATACTGAATATATACTCAGGATGAGCGTTACGCTTGAGTGAATCTCTGAAAAGATTTGTAACAACAAGATAATCAGGCTTAATAAAGGGAAGAATAAGCCTTGAAAAACGCTCGTCCACCTCAAGCACTACTGCGTCACATTTTGGTTTGCCGAAGGCGTTTACGCTATGTGTGAGAGCAGTTGCTACACCTGTGTTAATATTGGAGCCGTATCTGTTTGATACGATATTCATACCACACTCGCTAAGAATATCTGCAACCATATTAGTTGTGGTCGTTTTGCCGTTTGTACCGGTAACGCAGATAAGGTGTGGTGATTTGTTTGTTTTGCCTAAGTAATCCGGACAGATTTTTAAGGCAACAAAGCCGGGATACATTGTTGCGTTACGGCCAAGAAGCCTCAGCAATCTGTAAACGAGCTTTGCTGCCCACAAGGCAATAAAATACCTTAATTTACCCATTAATCTTACTCAACCTCTGAAGTACAGTGAGCGCAACGAGTTGCATCGATAGCAATTTCACTCTTACAGAATGGGCAAACCTTTGTTGAAGGTGCCTCTTCAACTGCAGGCTCCTCTTTCTTTGCCTTATTTCTGATTTTGTTAATGCCCTTAACAAGAAGGAAAATAACTACTGCAGTAATAAGGAAATCGATAACTGCCTGAATGAAAAGACCGTAGTTAAGAGTTGCTGCGCCAACCTCTTGTGCATCTGCAAGTGTTGCATACTCTTTGCCGTCGAGAGCGATGAACATATCTGTAAAAGATATTTTGCCTGTTGCTAAGGAAACAACCGGTGTAATCATATTCTCAACAAGATTCTTAACGATAGCCTGGAAAGCACCACCGATGATAACGCCGACTGCAAGGTCGATTACGTTACCTTTTGCAATAAATTCTTTGAATTCGCCGAAAAACTTTTTCATTGAAAACATCTCCTTTATATAATTTTACCACAAAATTATAACACAGTTATTTTACATTTAAAAGAGTTTTGTTGTATGTTTTAAAAATTTATTGCGTATTTTTGCGCTTTGTAGTATAATTTTTATGTATTTTTCAACAAACGGAGATGATTCGTGTGATTTTAACTGCAGATATAGGCAACACAAACATTACACTTGGCGTGTATGACGGTGAAAAGCCTGTGTTTATTTCCAGACTTGCAACGCAAAGGCACAGAACCTGTGAGCAGTATGCAATTGAGCTTGATTCAATTTTTAATCTTGAAAATATTGACAAAAAATTAGATGGTGCTATAATTAGCTCCGTTGTTCCTGAGTTAACAAGGATTTTTAAGGATGCAATTGAAAAGGTTACAGACTGCAAGGCCTTGGTTGTGGCTGCAGGCTTAAAGAACGGATTGAAGATTTCTACGGATAATCCAAAGGAGCTTGGCGCAGACCTTGTGGCAGGTGCAGTTGGTGCAATCAGTCAGTATGAATTACCCTGCCTTGTAATGGATCTTGGCACGGCGACGAAAATATCCGTTATTGATGAAGGCGGTGTATTTTTAGGTTGTACAATTGCTCCCGGTATCAGCATTTCCCTTGATGCACTTTCCTTGAGAACGTCTCAGTTACCTGCCATTGAGCTTTCGGCTCCGGCACACGCAATCGGAACAAACACAATCGAGTGTATACGCTCCGGCACAGTCCTCGGAAATGCTGCAATGCTTGACGGTATGGCAGACAGACTTGAAAAGGAGCTTGGTAAACCGATAAAAACACTTGTGGCAACAGGCGGTCTTGCAAAGGATATTGTTGCCTGCTGCGAAAAAAATATAATATTTAATAAAAACCTTGTATTAGAAGGTTTGCTTACAATATATAACAAGAATAAATAATTTTTTCAAAATCACGTGCTTCGGCACTGATTATATAAACAAAAGCGTTGTACCTCGCAAGAGGACAACAGCAAAGGAGTTTTGTTATGAAAAAGAAAGAAAAACTTGTTCGTCTTGTAATGTTTGCTTTGTTTATGGCATTGATAGTAATTTTTACATTCACACCATACCTGGGCTACATTACCCTTGGTGCATCCATTTCAATTACAACGCTACACATTGTTGTAATCCTCGGTGCTGCAATACTTAAAAAGCCGTACTACGGTGCTGCTTTGGGATTTATCTGGGGAATGCTTTGTTTAATAAAAGCGTTTATGGAGCCGATTATGGCTAACGTACCCTTCCAGAATCCACTTGTATCCGTTTTACCGAGAGTGGTGGTTGGTCTTGTTGCATCACTGCTTATCGGTGTATTGTTAAATACTAAATTACCGACAGCTGTAAGCGTAGGAATAGGCTCATTGGTTGCAACGCTTACAAACACAGTTCTTGTTATTTCTGCTCTGACAATTTTTAACGGCTTCGATACACTTCTTGCAGGAATAAAAACGTCACTTACAACTATCATTACAGTTCTTATCGGTGTAAACGGAATTATTGAAACGGTAGCGGCAGTTATACTTGTACCTGCTATTTATATTGCAACGGAGAAATTCTTCAAAAAACAAACTAAATAAATAAAAAATGACCTGCTTCCATTTACGGAAAGCAGGTCTTTATTTATGCTTTGAATTTTATTCTGCAGTAGTTTCTGCCTCAGTTGTTGCAGGAGCCTCTGTTGTTGTAGGAGCTTCAGTCGTTGTGATGCCACCTGTAACGATTATTTCCTTAACCTCGTTACCCTCTTCATCGGTAACGGGCTCGTGGTACTTGTATGGCTTGTAGGTAAGAGCCTCGAAGAAAGCAAAGCTATCTTCCTTTGCGTCCTCTACACCACTTTGTGACTCATAAAGCACCTTGTAGTTATTGCCACTGTTCCTGAATAAATAAAGAACGTTTGCGGCACTATCGGTACCAAACGCGAAACGAACAACACCTTCGCAAGTTTCATCAAAGTCCTTGAGTCCCTCTTCCCAGGTAACCGTAACCTCAGTCTCCAAGCCTTCACCATCTGATAATTGAAGATAGGTGTTATAGTTTGACTCATACATATCC
>X40_Bactrian_Camel__coassemble_21_pt1 | contig 33190 bp, 31 predicted proteins | sample X40_Bactrian_Camel__metabat2_low_PE_002 | metagenome-assembled genome bin X40_Bactrian_Camel | reverse complement strand
TAAATATTTAATATTTAAAATAATTTTATACTAAAATACTGTTCTTTTCAAGTGTTTTTATAAAATTGTAAAGCAAAAAACTCTTTAAAACAGTATTTTATTCCTTTTCTTCTGCTTTTAAGCCTATTCCCAGTTCGTCAAGCTGAATATCGTCAACCTTTGAAGGACATTCTGTCATTGGCTCGCTTGCGTTTTGCACCTTCGGGAAAGCAATAACGTCACGAAGGGAATCTGCCTTAACAAGCTGCATAACAAGTCTGTCGAGGCCGATACCCATACCACCGTGTGGTGGAGGGCCAAACTTGAAAGCATCAAGAAGGTAGCCGAATTTCTGCTGAGCTTCTTCGTCCGAAAGGCCAAGAAGCTTGAACATTCTGTCCTGAAGCTCAGGATTTGTAATACGGATGGAGCCTGAAGAAAGCTCAATGCCGTTAAGCACAAGGTCGTATGCCTCTGCGCGAACTGCAGCCTTGTCTGTTTCAAGGTATGGAAGACACTCAGGAAGAGGAGAGGTGAATGGATGGTGCATTGCAACAAACTGCTGTGCATCCTCATCCCAATCGAAGAAGGGGAATTCCACAATCCAAAGAAGATTGAAGCCGTCAGAAATAATATCTAATTTCTTTGCAGTCTCATTACGGAGAGCACCAAGCACGGAAAGAACGGAATTGTTCTTTGTGTCTGCAATAATAAACACAACGTCGCCCTTTTCTGCACCTGCTCTGTCAAGAATAGCCTTCATTTCGTCCTCTGTCATAAACTTTGCAAAGGATGAAGCAATACCGTCGTCTGTAAGACGAATCCACGCAAGACCTTTTGCGCCAATACCTTTTGCAAACTCTGTAAGCTTGTCCACCTCTTTACGAGTGTAGACGTTAACTGCATTTTTTGCAGTAATACCACGAACGGAGCCACCACCGTTAACAGCACCTGAAAATACGGAAAATTCGCAATCCTTAACAATATCCGTAAGGTCAAAAATTTCCATACCGAAGCGTGTGTCAGGCTTGTCGGAGCCGTAGCGCTCCATAGCCTCTTTGTAAGTAAGACGAGGAAGGGGAAGAGGAATTTCTACCCCAAGAGCCTCTTTAAATACTCTTGCAACGTAGCCTTCACCGATAGAAAGCACGTCCTCCATTGTTACAAAGGACATTTCAAGGTCAATCTGTGTAAATTCAGGCTGACGGTCTGCACGTAAATCTTCGTCACGGAAGCAACGTGCAATCTGCATATATCTGTCAAAGCCTGCAACCATAGAAAGCTGCTTGTAAAGCTGAGGTGACTGAGGAAGAGCATAGAAGGTGCCCTGATGTATACGGCTTGGCACAAGGAAATCTCTTGCACCTTCAGGAGTAGATTTAATGAGCATAGGAGTTTCAATTTCCACAAAGCCGTTTTCGTCAAAATAATCTCTTGTAATTTTTGTGATTTTGTGACGGAAAAGAATATTCTTCTGTAAATCAGGTCTTCTTAAATCAAGATAGCGGTATTTAAGCCTTGTAAGCTCTGCAGTCTGACAGTTTTCCACAATGTCAAAAGGAGGAGTCTCACTTTTTGAGAGAACTCTTAAGTCCTTAACGTCGATTTCCACGTCACCCGTTGGAATTTCACTGTTTTTTGAAGAGCGCTCACGCACAATACCCTTTGCCATAAGCACGTATTCACTTCTTACGGCAAAAGCCTTGTCAAAAATTTCTTTGTCTGTAGTTTCGTCAAAGGCAAGCTGAACTATGCCTGTTTTGTCTCTTAAATCAACAAAAATAAGAGCGCCAAGGTCACGTTGCTTTGCAACCCAACCGCAAACGGTTACCTCCTGACCGATATTTTCGGCACGAAGGTCACCACAAAAGCTTGAACGCTTAAGACCGTTCATATTATCCATATATAATCGTCCTTTCGGAATAGTTTACTGTACGTTAACCTCATTTTTAACAAGGTATGCCGTAGGAATATTTAAAAGAAGAGAAAGCACAAGCTGGAGTGCAGGAGCTGAAAAGTTTACAGGAAGGTAAACCATAGCCGAGTTTTGCTTTAAGGATGATATGGTTTTATATATATCAGAGGTAAAAACAATTTCATCCGTTGCAATACACATTCCTGCAGGGAAAATCTGCCCGAATTTGCTTGATAATTCACTTACAAGGTAAAGCGTAACAAAAATAAATATAATAGAACCGAACCTTCCTAATCTGGAAAACGGTGAAACGTGAGAAATTGTTATACCAAAATAAATGCTTTGAACAAGAGCCAAGGAAAGAATAGCAAGCTCAAGAATATAGTAAAAAAGATATAAAACAATAGTTTTTACGGAAGGAGCGCCAAAAAGAACAAGCAAATCATCTGCGGCGTTGGCAGCATCCTCACCAAGAATGTCTACAAGGGTTTTCCATAAAAAGACGGTGCTTAAAAGGAAAATACCAAAGGAAAGCCCTATCCAGATAAGCCCTGAAACAGTTTTTGACCAAACAAGCTTGCTGGTTTTTACAGGCAGGGAAAGTGTAAGGTAGCCTGCTCTGCCAAACATTGTTTTTGAATACAAACCGGCAACGGCAAAAATCAAAAATACAAAGGCCAATAAAGTACCAACAAAACAAGCTAAAGCCGAAAGCACCTTTTTAACAGGCTCGTCGGAAATAACGGAAATAAGTGTAAAGGTAACGGAAAGAACGGCAACAACAAAGAAAATTACGTTGACCGAATGAAATTGTGCTTTTAAATCATTTTTAAGGAGCTTACCAAACATTACAGAATACCTCCTTGAAAACGTCGTTTAAGGATTTGCCATCCTTTTTAATATCAGAAACACTGTCGTTTAAGAGGATTTTGCCGTCGTTCATAAACACAGCATGGGTAAATACCTCTTCCAAATCATTAATAAGATGTGTGGAAATGAGAAGAGTAGATTTTTCTGCATAGTTATTCATTATAAAGCTAAGGATATTTCCTCTTGTGGCAGGGTCCACGCCGCCCATTGGCTCATCGAGAACGTAAAGAGAAGCCTCTCTCGACATTGTGAGGGAAAGAAGTAGCTTTTCCTGCATACCCTTTGACATAGTTTTTGCTTTTTGCTTTGGATCAAGCTCAAAAAGATGAAGAAGCTCCAACGCTTTAGCCTTGTCAAAATCCTTGAAAAAGTCATTGAAATAATCAATGGCGTCAATATTTCTCATCCAATCGTGAACAAAGCTTTGCTCAGGAAGATAAGCAGTAAAGGCTTTTGTATTTTCGCCGGGGACAAAACCGTCAATAAGCACCTCACCGGAGTAATCGTGGATAATTCCGGTAAGTATTTTCATAAAAGTGGATTTACCACAACCGTTAGGGCCTAAAAGACCAATAATTTCACCTTTCGGAAGGGAAAAAGAGGTGTTGTTGAAAACGACTTTTTTGCCATATGACTTTGTAAGATTATCAACTTTAATGTAAGACAAAAATTGCGCCTCCCTTAAATATAACAATATTTTACTAATTATATATTTTACACTTATTTATATTAATAGTCAAGGAATATCAAGTTAATTTTTAGCCTCCGAAGGTTTTGCCTTCGGCAAAAGCGATACGTGCTTCGCACACAAAAAAAGCACCTTCCGATTGGAAGGTGCTTTGGATTCATAAAATTATGAGAAGAGGCCGCCGAAGAAGCTTGCGAAAGTATCAAAAATAACCTCTATGCCATACGTTGCGAGAGAGCCATCTACTGAATCGAGAATTGCACTGAGATCTGCGCCCTCAAAAAGATTGTAAAGAATACCAAAAATAGACTCCATTTACTTCGCCTCCTTTAATATATAGATAAATTACCACAAATTTTCTGAAATGTCAAGTAAAAGGTTTATGCAACACCATTTACAAACGAAGCGGTAAAATTTTAGATATTATATTAATTGACCGACTTTTTGGTTTTGTGTTATTATTTCTGTAAAAGGGAGTGATTTTTTGCAAACAGCACCACCGCAAATAAAGCAACAAAGCTTTGTAGCAAAAAAGGAATGGGTATTTTACCTTTCCGCCATATTCTTTTACACAATGATGACGGGAATAGTTGGCTCTTACAGGCAGTCATATCTTATCAACGTGCTTCATCTTACAGAGGATCAGACCTCTGACTATAACACCTTGTTAAGCGTGGCAGGCTTTGTTATGAGCTTTTTCTATGCTATGATTATTGATAACCACAAAATCGGCAAAAAAGGAAAGTTTGTGCCTATAATAAATCTTGTTGCAATTCCCATGGGAATCGTTACTGTGCTTATGTTTTATACGCCAAGCAGTCTTACAGGAGTACTGTTGGCAATTTACCTCATTACAGTAGGCTTGCTCCACGGCGCTTGCTGCAGCTTTGGTAATGCAATTAACCTTGTTTCCTTTGTTATGACACCAAATAACGAGGAAAGAGATAAGGTAATTTCCTTCAAAAGTATTTCAAGTGCAGTTGGAAATTCTGCGCCTCTTGTTGTGACGCTCGTTTTAGGACTTATTATTGATAAGGTTTCTCCCGACAACCCAAATAAAGAGTATCTCGGCTACGTTATAAGTGCCGCACTTATAAGCGTTATCGGTACTTTTATAACTCTTTTTGGTATGCGAATGGTTAAGGAGAGAATTGAATACACTCAAGAAAAGAAGAATCCTGTTGAGGGCTTCCTTGACGTTATAAAAAATAAATATGCCTGGATTGTTATCATTAGTGAAACTCTCAAAAATTTCCGTCTGATAGCAAACTATATGGGCGTTTTCCTTGCTGCTGCACTTCTTGGTGGCACGGATAAATTCCTGCTTTTTGGCTTGCCTACAGGTATAGGTACTGCCGTTGGTATGCTCGTTATTAACTTTTTACTTAAAAAATTCAACGCAAAGGTGCTCTACATAGCCTCCGGTATATATTCTTTACTCGTAAATATCGGAGCTTTTGCAATCGGCTACGCTTATTTCCAAAACGAGTCCTCTGTTTTGCAGATTTTATTTATTGCCTTCCTTTTCCTTATCGGCTTACAGTTTGGTGCATCAAATCTGTTACCGAGTATGTTCCAGGCAGACGTTCTGGAATCTCTTGAGCTTCAAACAAATGGCAAACGACTTGATGCCGCACTTCCCTTTGTTATTGGTGTCGGCACAATGATAACAGGCACTCTCGCAGGCAGATGGTCACCAAAAATCCTTTATGGCGAAAGCTCTATTATACAATATATTCAGCCAACCGATGCAGTTCCCGAGCCTGAACAGACTATGCAGACAAAAATAATGATGCTGTTTTTCTACACAATTTTCCACGGAATTATGATGTTCCTTGCAGGCGTTCCCTTCCTGTTCTATCACCTCACAGGCAAAACAAAAGAGGATATACACGAAAAAGTCCTTGAGCAAAGGAAGAATAATATTTGACAATTGTTGTAAATTGTGATAAAGTACACTTGTATTCCGTGTAAATACAACAATATTAAATTACAGAAAGGAGTTGGACATAATGATGAAGATGTATACACAAAACAAAGCATATCCGGTTATTGTGTCCGCTTCCTGCTGACATATTATCTTTTTGCGATTATCCGGAGAGCTGTTGCTTTCCGGATTTTTTTATTTGCATTTAACCCAAAGATATATCGGCAGGAAAAATTTCGGCACCTCTCACCGAAAAGGACTCTCCGGAGCAGTAAAACTGATTAACGGAGGAAGAAATGAAAAAAGGTAAAAAGAAGGACTTTCAGTTTTTCAAGAACGTCTTTTATGCCTTGAAGGTTATTAGAGAATGCTCTCACGGATTAATGATGTGGAGGATAATTACACAGGTTACCTTCTGGTTTTTTACGGGATTTATTAAAGACGTTTTGTTTTTGAAGCTTTTGCTTGACTTGATTATCAAAGGCGGAAGCTTTAAGGAATACGCTGTGTTAGTTATTTTATTTGTAATAGCAGAGCTTATTTCCACAGGCATAAACTGTTTGTCAGATTATTTTGTAGGCACAAAATGGAAGCTTTTTTACAAAAATCTTAACGATAAGATTTTTCAAAAGGCAGTATCCGTTGATATGGCGTGCTTCGAAAATCCCGATTTTTATAACAACTATAAAAGAGCAACGGAAATAATAACAGAGGATCACTTTGACTATTTTGCCTGGCAGTTTGCAAACATAATCGCAGGCTCTTTAACAGGCGTTTTTTTGGTTGCTTACGTTGTTACTATTGATCCAAAGATTTTATTGATTTTACTTTTGAGCGTGTTTGTACTTTTTGCAGAAACGGCAAAGGGCAAAATCGACGTAAAAAAAGACAAGGAAATGACCGTACATAAGAGGTCAAAGGCTTACGTTAAAAGGACTGTGTACCTTCGTGAGTTTGCAAAGGACTTAAGAACAAGTGACGTTTACGAGGTGTTGCACTCAAGGTACAAAAAAGCAACGGAAAAAAATCGTGAAATTATAAAAAAATATTGTCCGGAAATCGCTTTTCTTGAGACCTCGTCAGGCTTTTTCGGCAAAGCCTTGCCCGTTGCAGTCACTTACGTTTACGCAGTTTACAGATTTGCAGTAAAAAGGAATCTTGCAGTGTCGGATTTTTCTGTAATTATGACTGCAATGAGTAATCTTAAGGACGTTTTTAACGACGTAGGTCAGGCTGTGTCAGACGTGCGACGTGAAGCAGGTTATTTTGATAATCTCAAAAAATTTATGGAGCACGAATCTACCGTTACAGGTGGCAGTCTTTTGGCAGACGAGCTGGAAAAAATTGAGTTTAACAACGTTTCCTTTACTTATCCGGGAGCAACCGCTTCGTCCTTAAAGAAGCTTAATCTTACAATAAACAAAGGCGAAACAGTTGCCATTGTAGGTAAAAACGGAGCAGGCAAAACTACCTTTGTAAAGCTTCTTTTAAGATTTTACGATGCTGACGAGGGCATTATCCTTTATAACGGCAAGGACATAAGGCTCTATGATATTGAATCTCTGAGGAGTCGCCTTGCAACAGTTTTCCAGGATTACAAAACCTTTGCTCTCACTATTGAGGAAAACGTTTTGTGTCGGGAGCTTACTCTTCCCGAAGAGGAGAGCCTTGTTGAAAAGGCACTTAAGGACAGTGGTGCAATGGATTGCGTAAAGCTTTTACCACAACAGGCAAAAACCGTTCTCACAAGGGAATTTGATGAAAAGGGAACAGGACTTTCAGGCGGAGAGCAGCAAAAGGTTGCAACTGCAAGAATGTTTGCAAAAAGCTTTGACCTTGCCATACTCGACGAGCCGTCCTCTGCATTGGACCCCATAGCAGAATACAAAATGTTTGAGAGCCTTATAAATGCAACGGAAAATAAAACGGTTATTTTTATCTCGCACAGGCTTTCCAGTGCAGTGCTTTCTGATAAGATATTTGTTTTTGACGATGGAACCGTTACGGAAAGCGGTTCCCATCAGCAGTTAATGAAAAACGGCGGTAACTATTGCAGTATGTTTACCATGCAAGCCTCAAATTATAAAGTGTCGGAAGGAGGCGAAGCAGGTGAATAAAAATAAAAAAGCAAAAGAAAAAGTAAACGTAATTTCAAATATTTTTTATATGCTCAGGCTTATGTTCAAGGTTTCGCCTATGCTTGTAGTCGGAGAAATTTTGCAGCATATTTTCAGCACCTTGCCCGGAAGATTAGTTTCCGTTATCGGCTTAAAGTTTGTAATAGACGAGGTACAACAAGGCGCAGACAGTAAAAAAATCGTTTTAGGTATCGCTTTAATGGTAGGCGTGCTTGTGCTCGGTGAGGTTTCAACCTCTGTCTTCTTTGAATTTTTTGTTCACAGAGAAAGAGAAAAGCTTGACGTTGGCATACAGTCACTTTTTTATAAAAAAGCAACTGAGCTTGATATGAAAAAATACGATGATCCTGTATACTACAGCGATTTTATTCTCGCAATAGAAAGCTCCTCAGACAGTCTAAGGCACGTGCTTAGTATGGTAAAGGGTTACGTTGGAGAAATCGTTTCGTTTATCACACTTTCTGCAGTTATGCTTTCGATTGATCCCGTTTGCATACTTATTGTTCTCGTGTACGTTGTGGCGTTTATCCCTATGGGCAAATACACAGGTAACCTGCAGATGAAAAGACGTGAGGAAATTACGGAAAAGCATCGCAAAGGAGATTATTTTGCACGTGTTTTCTATCTTCCTGACTATGCAGGAGAAATAAGGACCAGCGGAATTTATCCCCTTTTAAGAAAACGCTTTAACGAAAGCGCAGACGAGGTTGTTTCTACTCAAAAGAAATACGTTAAAAAATTAGACTGGCTGTTCTTTATACAGGATTTTACTATGCAGGGCATAGGCTTTATGCTTTGTCTTGGTCTGTATATAGGCTACCAAACAATCGTTACAGGGAAAATGAGCGCAGGTGACTTTGTTGCAACGTTCAACAGTGCTTTGCTTATCGGTGGCAGTATTTTGTTCCTTACGGTTTACAGTGTAAGAGGCTTCACCGAAAGGGCAAAAATGATTGAAAAATGTCGAATTTTCTTGGATGAGGAACGATCCGTTAAGGACGGAGAGCACCTTGCCGAATGTGGCGAGCCTCAATTGATTTGCGTAGAAAATATTTCGTTTTCCTACGAAGGCAGCGAAAAGGATTCCCTTGACGGCATTTCTTTTGAAATAAAGCCCTATGAAAAAATTGCTCTCGTAGGCTACAACGGCGCAGGCAAAACAACGCTCACAAATCTTCTTCTCAGATTGTATAACGTTAAAAAGGGAAGCATAAAAATCGGTGAGCGTGACATAAGAGAGGAAACGGTTGCCTCTCACCGTCAACGCTTTGCGGCAGTATTTCAGGATTTTCAGATTTTTTCTGCAAGTGTTGGCGAAAACGTTGCTCTTTCCGCCGAATACGATGAAAAGAGAGTGTACAAGGCTCTTGAGGCCGCAGGCTTCGACAAGGAGCTGCCAAACGGATTGGAAACGATTCTTCTTCGTGAATTTGATGAAGAGGGAATGATGCTTTCAGGCGGAGAACAGCAAAAAATTGCAATTGCAAGGGCGTTCTACAAAAATTGTCCGTACGTTATCCTTGACGAGCCGTCTGCAAACCTTGACCCTGTTTCCGAGTATGAGCTCAACCACGCAATGATGACCAACGCTAAGGAAAAAACAGTTATTTTTATTTCTCACAGATTATCTACAACAAGAAATGCAGATAGAATTTTTATGATGGAGAAGGGGAAAATAATTGAAACCGGCACACACGAGGAATTAATGGCTTTAAACGGCAAATATGCAGAAATGTTTAATTTGCAGGCAGAAAAATATAATTCCTGAATAAAATAATAACCAAATACATACCTCTTAATTTATTTAAAACTACAAAAATGAGTTAAGGGGTATTATTTTATTTGATTTTAGTCTGCTTTGTGGTAGAATAATACTGTATTATTATGGCGTTTTGCCATTAAAGGAGGAAATTTTTTTGTCAGAAAAGAAGCTTGATTACAAAAAAACCATACTGACGGGTTTTGGTTTCCTTGCAACGTCAATTGCATGGGCAATTTATGATCCGTATATCACAAAAATACTTAACAAAATTCTTTCAGAGAGTGCTTGGGTTTCAGAGCTTAGCGAAAAGCTTGGCAATTCAATCCCGATTTTGAGAGATTTAGCAGAAGCTCAGGGCGAAGATATTGCCATGGGTACAGGCTTTACGCTTGTTCCGTTATTCATTGGTATAATTATGACCTTTGATAATATTTTCGGCGTTATTTTCCAGCCAACCTTCGGTAAGCTTTCAGACCGTTGCCATTCAAAGCTTGGCAAACGCCGTCCTTTTATCGTTGGCTGTGCACCGATTTCTGCAGTTCTTTTTGCGCTTATTCCAATCGTTGCGCTTAATTCTCCTGTTGAGGCAAGGCTTCCACTTACAATGCTTACAGTTATTCTGTTTGTGTTCTCTATGTCCTTGTGGCGTGCGCCTGTTGTTGCACTTATGCCTGACCTTACACCACCAAGCCTTCGTTCTGAGGGTAACGCAGTTATTAACCTTATGGGTGGCTTGGGTTCGGCAGTTGGTATGGTTGCAGGTACAATTGCAATTGCTCTTTGCACTATTTTTACAGGTGTTTCAAAAGAGCAGATTGAAGCAAATGAAACGCTTTCCTTCCCATACGTATTTGTTATTGGCTCAATTGTTATGATAATTGGTATGCTTGTTCTGCTTTTCTTCGTTAAGGAGCAGGATACAAGCATCAGCGTTAAGCTTGAGGCAAACCAGCAGGCTGACCTTAAGGCAAAGCGCAAAGCAGAAAAAGCTGCCGCAAAGGCACAAAAGGCAGCACTTAAGGCAGAAAAGCTTTCAAAGGCAGAAAGAAAGAGTCTTTTCTTTATGCTTGGCTGTCTCTTCTTCCTTTTCTGTGGCACAAACGCCATCACAACCTTCTTCTCTCTCTTTGCCCAGGAAATTCTTCATATGATTACCTCTGAGGCAACGATTATAATGCTCATCTTTGCAGTATGTTCTGCAGCGGCTGCAATTCCTGCAGGTAAAATGGGCAAAAAGTTCGGCAGAAAGAAAACCATACTTATGGGTATTTCCGTTTTCCTTTCAGCATTTATTGTATTCTTCAGCGTATTCCTTATTATGCTTGGAAACAAGAATCTTTCTATTAGTAAATACGTTAACATTAACAAAGCGTATTCCGTTGTAGATACAAAGATTAACGATTTCAATGCTTACAGAACGGCAGAGGCAAAGCAAATCGAAAAAGAAACAGGCAAAGAGCCAAAGGTTAACGTGCTTGATATGGCAACGTACATTGAGTACAGAGATGCTCTTGAAGGCAAAAAAGACGTTTCTGAATACGGCGATTACGAGGAGTTTGACCAGTATCTTCAGACAAGCGATAAGCTTCAGGTATTTGTTAAGGAAAATGACCTTAAGGAAAATCTTAAGGTAGATGAATATTACAAATATCTTGATGCAGTCGCAAACAAAGAGGATACCTCAGAATTCTCAAAATATTACGCTGAAATAGAGGACTTTGAAGTTCCCGAAAAGTATACAACAACGTATCAGTCAATAATTAAGGTTGCACAGGCTCAGCTTGAATTTGGCGAGGATACAACCTTTGTTGTGGCAATGAAAGGTCTTTCAGATACAGTATCCGACGTTACTGCAATCCTTCGTGTTCTTATATATCCTGTTCTTGTACTTGGTGGCGCTGCTAATATGTTTATTACAGTTAACACTCTTCCTCTTGTACTTGATATCGGTGGTGTCAGCAAGGTTGGTACATTCACAGGCTACTACTACACAGCAACCTTCTCTGCACAGATTGCATCTCCTATCCTTTACGGTTTCATAAGAATGTTTGCCCAGACGTATATGTCCTTGTTCTACTACAGCCCGATAATGTTTGCGTTGGCAATCCTTCTTCTTATCTTTGTAAAGCACGGTGAAGCAGTGCCTGATGAGGTAGTAAAGAAGGTCGCAGAAGAAAACGACTAAAATGGAATGTAAAAAAGCGCAGACCGTATAGCAAAAAGCCATCCGATTTCGGATGGCTTTTTTAGTGAAGCTTCAAATCTGCGTTTTGAAGTGAATTATTTATTTTTTATTGCTTCAACGATTTTATTTACGCACTCTTCTGCCGTTGTATTTTGGCAGTCTATGATATAATCTGCATATTTTTCATATAATGCAGAGCGTTCCTCGTAAAGCTCTTCAATAGTTGTGCCTTTTTTCATGGCAATGCCACGAGTGGTTATATTTTTTATTCTGTTTTTTATTTCCTCAGGGGATAGCTTAAGGTAAATAACCTTGCCGAGCGCCTTCAAGTTTTCCATACCTTTTTCGCAATAAACGGCGCTGCCGCCTGTGGCAATAACGGAGTTTTGGCAGCACACCTCGGTTAAAACAGTATCCTCTTTATTTTTGAAGCCCTCAAGACCGTCTTTTTCTATAATCTCGCAAAGGCTCATTTTGTATTTATTTTGAATTGTAAGGTCTGTATCCACAAAATCGCAAAGCAGACTCTTTGCAAGTAAAACACCAACCGTACTTTTGCCGCAGCCCGGCATACCAATAAGAATAACGTTCATATTTTTGCTCCAAAAATTTTTTATTATTCTATCACAAGACGGATAATAAAGCAAATTTATCTTTTAAATATTTAAGCGTTGTGCTATAATTTTTTTATATTAAAAAGAGGTGATACCGTGCCCTATTTATTTGTACATTTTAAAGAAAAGCTTACTCCTGACGGTGAGGCAGTTTACTTTGGTAAAAGTAAGGATGGCTTCAACTGGGAAAAGGTGAACGATGGTAGCCCTGTTCTTATGAGTACCCTTGGTGACAAGGGCTGCCGAGATATTGAAATAATACGTCTTCATACAGGAGGCTTCGTTATTTTAACAACGGACCTTTGCATTGCAACAAAGTTTGACGAAAATTATAACGTTGACTGGAAGCATATAAACAGTCACGGCAGCAAAAGTCTTTGTTTGTGGCGCACAGATGACCTTGTGAATTTTTCGGAGCAGAGGCTTATTTATTTTGGCAGAGATGACTTTGGTTGTATGTGGGCACCGGAAATCTTTTTTGATGAGGAAAAGGAAGAATACCTTATCCATTGGGGCTCAACCGTAAAAGAAGATAATTATACCCATATGTCAATATATTGCTCCGTAACAAAGGATTTTGATACATTTAGTGAGCCAAAGCTGTATTTTACAAAGGATAACGAAATTCTTGATTCCCACATAACAAAGGTAGGGGATACCTACCATTTATTTTACAAGAATTCCTCAAATCCGCCAATGAATATGCACGCCACCTCAAAAAATCTTTACGGCCCCTTTGAGCACGATGAAAAGTTCCAAAAATATATGGAAGAGGAAATTTACCATCCCGGCTCTTATGAAGGAGCAACAACCTTTATTTTGCCTGACGGCAGATGGTGCTTTATGGCAGATTTCTTCGGCTGCGAAAAAGATAAAATGGGGTACGTGCCTTTTATTTCCTCAAAGGCAGGGGATATGAATTTTACTCGTTGCCCCGATGCCTTTTCATTTCCCTACGGCTTTAAGCACGGCAAGTGCATAGAAATTACTCAAGAGGAGTATGAAAGATTAAGGTGAAAAATACATCATCTGTGACTCGATTACAAGATTAGCGATACTTTTAGTGAAGGTGTGCAGTAAGAGAACTACCCACCAAAAAAGACGATTCCGAAGAATCGTCTTTTTTTATCCATTGCGAAGCAATGGTATATCATCACCGTAGGTGTATATCATCAGCCGAAGGCTGTATCACTTCGCAATGATGATATGCAAAGCGTTGCTTTGGTGATATACAATTCCCTCGGAATTGATGATATACACGGCTTCGCCGTGATTTAAACGCTTCGCATTACTTTTGCTTTTTGCGAAGAGTATCACATTGCTTTCACGCAGTAAATATATCGCATTTGCCGATACGTTTGCTTTCTTTCGAAGGAAGGCAAGCATCGGTTAAATAGAACGTATGCCTGCCTTCTAAGGCGGGGGGACCATCGCTTGCGATGGTGGGTGGTTCTTCATCACGGAGTGATGATTTCACCGAAGGTGAAACGTAACTTTTGCCGACGGCAAATGACGCTTTGCGTCAAGAACCTTCCGTCACGAAAAATACGTGATTTTTCGTGCCACCTTCCTTCGAAGGAAGGCAAAACATCAATTTTACTGAAGGAAAACAGTAAGAGAACTACCCACCAAAAAAGACGATTCCGAAGAATCGTCTTTTTTTTACCATCTGTTTTCCACGTATTCGCAGAAGGTGAACAAATCTTTTATTTCAATAACCTTGCCGTCATCAAGAATCATTGTGCCGTTCCAGTTACCAAAAATCTGGTGGCAATTCATTCTGCCGATTTTAAAGTCAACGTCTGTGTGGTTATCGAGAGTAGGAGTCATGGTCATATTGAAGCGGCCGTCCTCGGAGATGAATTTCCATTCCTCCATAAATCTGCCCTTGGGAAATTTTTCCACGTCAACGGCACCGAATTTATGTACCTTGCCGTCGTAGAAAATGCAGGTCTCCGTGCCGTTTGACTCGTCACCGATTGCCCAGGTAATCTCGAAGCCTAAAAGGTGCTTCTCGCCGTTTTCGTCGGTAATATATTTGTTACCGCTGCCCCAATACCAAACCATTTTGTGTACTGTGTTTACTCTGCCCCAGTCAAGAGTGCAGAAGGAGTTATCCTTTGAGAATTTGTAGGTAAGCTCCCCGAATTTAAATTCTCCCTCACAAGCCATACACATTTGCTTTGTGGTCATAAAATACTTTGTTTTATCCTCGTCAAAGGGGAAAACTGTTGTGATATTTTCGAGACCTTCGGGAATATCCATTGTAATATTAACCTCAACCGGCTTACCTTTATAGGAGCCCTTGTACCAAAGGGTACGCTCTGTTTCCATAGTATTAAAATCGAATTCCGTTTTGCCGATTTTATCCTTATATCTGTTAGGAACGTCACCTTTTGCAGGTGGAACGTGCTTGTTTGCGCCAAGGAAATACTGTATTGAGTCGCAAATAACCTCACCTGTTTTAACGTTAGTAAGCTTTGCACCAACGTAGCCACCAAGGTTAATGTTTGCGAAGCTGACAAGAATCTGCATCTCGTCACCAACAAGAATGTTATAAAAATCCCATTCCTTACGGCTCATAATTCCTGTTTTTACAAGATTTCTGTCATAAGTAAAGTAGTTATGCCTTGCCCAGCCCTTTGCATTAAGAGTTCCGTCAGGGTTAAGAAGAGGAGTTTCCTGTGTGTACTCTGTTTGCTTTGACTTTTCCTTCCATTGTGTAAAGCTTTTATAGGTTCTTTCTAATTCAATACTCATAACGCTTCTCCTTTAACACTTGTTAAGAAAATTATACTATTAATATTTAATATTTTCAATATAATATTAAAATCTCACAACAACCTTTGCATATTCCGACGGCGTAATGCCCGATACTCTTTTAAAAACTGTGGTGAAATATTGTGAGGTGCTGAAATTCAGCATTTCGGAAATTTCTGTAAAGGTGTAATTTTCTTCTCTGATAAGCTCCTTTGCCTTGTCTATTTTCAGGCGTATAAAGTAATCCATAACGCCGCAGCCCATCTGATCTCTGAATATTTTTTTAACAACCGAGGCAGACAGGTTAAAGCGCTTGAGAATATCCTGAAATTCCAGCTTTTCCTCAACGTTTTCGTTAAGATATTCCGTTATTTCTGCAAGAAGGTTACTGCTCCTGTTGATTTTAACAGGGGCAATGTTTTTATTTTTACGGATAAGGCGAATAAGGAGCATCTCTATACTCAGTCTTATCATCTGCTGGCAGGCAAAGTCACCGTCCTCGTCAATCTCCATAACGTAGGTGAACGGGTTTCCCAACGGAGTAGAAAAGGAAGAGGCGGCCTCTTGCACAACGGAGCCGATAAGTCCACGCTCCTTTTCACCAAGGGTAATTACCTTTCCTGCAACGTTCATTAATTCAGGTGCATTGCAGTCAAAGGAAATAATTACAGAGTTTGCAGCTCTTTTGCCGTCACAACGGATATTGTGAAATTCGTTTGGCTTATGCAGATACATTTGCCCTGACTCAAGCTCAATTTCCTGAGCGCCTGCAGTTATGAGCAAATTCTTTTTGTCTGCATACACAAGCTCCCAAAAGTCGTGAACCTCACCTGAATAGGCAAAGTCCTTTGCGTATTCAAAATAATGTACGGTATAAATTCCGTCAACTGTCAGAGGACAGGTAAGAATTGTTTTTGTGTAGTCCATATTATCACCAAGTTAATTGTACATATAATATTCAAAAAATGCAACCAAAATTATAAAAATAACAACATATATTATAAGATTTATGGTAATTAATGTGCTAAAATTAAACCGAAAATGAACAAAGGAGTGACAGGTGTGAACAAAATTAAATTTGGTACAGGTGGTTGGCGTGCCCTTATTGGTGACGATTTCGTCTGCCACAACATAAAAAAAGTGGCACAGGGCATTTATTTGCTTATGGCAGAGCAAAACAAAACGGATAAGCCTGTCATTATCGGCTACGATAGAAGATTCCTTTCAGAAACTGCTGCAAAATGGGTAGCAGAGGTACTTGCATATAATAATATAACCGTATTACTTATGGAACGCTCTGCACCGACTCCACTTGTAATGCACACGGTTAAAAAGAAGGAATATTATTTCGGCATTGAGATTACTGCAAGTCATAACCCGGCATCATATAACGGCATCAAGCTTTTTACAGAAGAGGGCAGGGATGCATCCGTTGAGGTTACCGAGAGGCTTGAGCAGTTAATTGAACAGGTTGACGAGGTAAAGGAGCTTCCTATAGAAGAAGCACAGGCTAAAGGACTCGTGCAGTATATTGATAATCCTTTTAACGATTTCCTTGACGATATTCTTAATCTTTTAGACGTAAAGGCGTTAAGAGACAGAGGCTTGAGAGTGCTTTTTGACTCTATGCACGGCTCAGGCACGTATCCGCTTCTTGTTATTTTCCATACGGCAAGATGCACCATTGACACAATCAACACAAACAAGGATGCATATTTTGGCGGCGTTATGCCTGCACCGTCGGAAAAGAGCCTTTTTGCTCTTAAAAATTCCGTTATTAACGGCAACTATGACCTTGGTATTGCTATGGACGGTGACGGTGACCGATTGGGCATTATTGATTCTAACGGCAGATACATAAACGCAAATGAAACCTTGTGCCTTCTTTATTACTATCTTGTTAAATTCAAAGGCTGGAAGGGTCCCGTTGTAAGAAATCTTGCCACAACTCATATGCTTGATAAAATTGCAGAAAGCTTTGGTGAAAAGTGTTACGAGGTGCCTGTTGGCTTCAAGTACATTTCCTCAAAAATAGACGAGGTAGACGCAGTTCTCGGTGGCGAAAGCTCCGGTGGCCTTACCGTAAGAGGTCATATTCACGGCAAGGACTCTGTTTACGCTGCTTCACTCTTTGCAGAAATGGTAAGTGTAACAGGTCAGTCCCCAAGTGCTATTGTTGACGAGCTTCACAAAAAATTCGGTGATTTTGTAATGGTTGAGGATGATATGCGATTTGATCCTGCAATGAAAACGGCAGTGGAAAAAACCTTGCTTGAGGATAAGCGCCTTCCACAATTTAATGATGAAATCGTAAGAGTAAGCTACGAGGACGGCTGCAAGGTATACTTTAAGGACGGCTTTGTTATATGCCGTTTTTCAGGCACCGAGCCACTTCTCAGAATCTTTGCAGAAAGCACAAGCACTGTAAGAGCAAAGGATTATATAAATACGGTAAAAGAATTTTTGTTTAAATAAAACACATTAAATAAAAGGAACTGAAAACGAAAGTTTTCAGTTCCTTTTATTGTTATATCTTGTTTATACGCTCTGCGCTTTTTTAACATCGTTTGGGTAGGGGATAGGAAAAAAAGATGCAGAACGGACAAACTGAGTGAAAACAAGGCTTTGCCTTGTTTTTATTTGCCCGAAGATGTACTAAGTACATCGAGAGGCGAAGTTTGTTCGTAGTATAAAACAAATTATTTTTTTATGTCTTTAATATTTAAATAAACTTATGGGGCTTAACAGGTAGAAACACCTGTTAAACCCCTTTTTGTTATATCTCGTTTTACGCTCTGCGCTTTTTTTACATCCCCTAAGTGAAGCTGACTCTGTTAAATAGCTTATCTACCTCTTTTTCAAGCGCTTCACGCTCTTTTTGAGAAATTTCCACAGTACAGTTAATAATCTCCTTTGCAGAGCTTTGCGCTTCGTAAAGAATACGTGTATCCGTCATAAGATTTGCAACTCGCATATCAGGAAGGCCGTGCTGTCTTGAGCCAAAAAAGTCACCGGGGCCACGCATTTCAAGGTCTTTTTTTGCAATTTCAAAGCCGTCTGTTGTTTTGCACATTATTTTGAAGCGTTCTGTTGCTTCCTCGTTTTGTGCATCGGAAAGAAGCACACAGGTGCTTTCCTCAGAGCCTCTGCCGATTCGTCCTCTCAGCTGATGAAGCTGCGACAGACCAAATCGCTCTGCATTTTCAATGACCATTACGGTTGCGTTAGGCACGTCCACACCGACCTCAATAACAATGGTGGAAACGAGCAGATCAACTTCTCCGTTATAAAAACGGCTCATAACCTCATCCTTTTCCTTTGGCTTCATCTGTCCGTGCAAAAGACCGAGACGGTATTGAGAAAAATGAGATGATTTTAAATAATCGTAGTATTCTGTGGCAGGAATCAAATCGCTGTCGGACTCCTCAACAAGAGGGCAAACAACGTAGCCCTGTCTGCCCTTATCAATATTTTTCTTAATAAAGGCATATATTCTTTCGTGGTAGCTTGTGGGAACACAGTATGTTTTTATGGGCTGCCTTCCCTTTGGTAATTCATCAAGCACGGAAATGTCCAGATCGCCGTAAATCATCATAGCAAGCGTACGAGGAATAGGCGTTGCAGACATAACAAGGGTATGAGGATTTGTGCCCTTGGCAGAAAGATTTGCTCTTTGTGCTACACCAAAACGGTGTTGCTCGTCTGTAATAACAAGACCAAGGCGGTAAAACTCAACGTCGTTTTGTATGAGAGCGTGCGTACCGATTACAACGTCGCAGGCGCCAAGCTTGATTTGTTCCTTAGCGTCACGCTTCTTTGCGGCAGTTAAGGAGCCTGTAAGAAGTACAATATCTATTTCATCACCAAAAATATTACGAAGAGTTTTGTAGTGCTGATTTGCGAGTACCTCAGTAGGTGCCATAAGGGCACCTTGGAAGCCGTTTTTTACTGCAGTATGCAAAAGTGCGGCGGCAACGGCAGTTTTACCTGAGCCAACGTCACCTTGCAAAAGGCGATTCATAGGCTTCGGCTTTTGCATATCCTCAATCGCTTCTGCAATTGCTCTTTTTTGAGCGTTTGTTGGAGTAAAGGGAAGAGAGGAATAAAAATCGTCTGTGTAATCCACGGGAATTTCGTCTGCACGTCTTCCTGTGCTTGAGGATTTTTGCCACATAAGCCCCAATTGCAAAAGCAGAAGCTCCTCAAAAATAAGCCTTCTTTTTGCAAGAGTGAGCTCCGTTTCGTCTGAAGGGAAATGTATTGCCTTAAGTGCGTGGCTAAAGCTCATAAGCCTGTATTTTTTTATTAAATAGTTCGGTATGATTTCTTCAATCTGACCGTCTGCTTCTTTAAGAGCGCTTTCCACAAGTCGCTCCGTTGTTTTGGACGGAAGGGCAGACGTGGCTCTGTATATTGGTCGGATACGCTGCTTGTCACCTGCTTTTTCAAAACGAGGAGAAAGCATAGTTTTTGCACCGTATTTATCTTGTGTAACCTTGCCGAAGAATAAGTATTCTTCGTTTTCCTTGAGCTGATCTTTTACGTATTTGTTATTAAAAAAGACTATGTGCATATAGTCTGTGCCGTCTGCAATTGCAGTTTTTACAAGGATTTTGCCACCTTTGATTTTTGAAACGGAGGGAACCTCTGCCACAATTGCCTTGAGGCAAACGTTTTCGTTAAGCTGGGCATCACGTATTGGAGTAACAAAGTTCCAATCCTCGTAGGTGCGAGGATACGTCCTCAACAGGTCCTCTACGCTGTAGATATTTTGTTTAGCAAGGGTTTTTGCCCTTGCTTCGCCTGCACCTTTAAGATATTGAATTTTTGAGTCAAGGTTAACCATACCCTCACCTGCCCTTAGAAAAAATGCATTTATTAAAGATAGTAAATAAGTACGCTTATAAAAAATATAATTGAATGTAACAAAAAAATAAGGGGAAGCCCGTTCATAAAAATGTTTTTCTTGGTTTTGTGGCGAATGATAGTCATCGTCATATATTCTGCGATTGCACCGCCTAAAAAAGCAAGTATAAGCAAGGTTTTTTCAGGCACTCTTTTTTGAGTTAGTACCTTTGAAGCGGTTTTGTCGTATATAGTTGCAGCAACGGTAACGGCGGAAATAATTATAAAGTAAATTGCTACGAATTTTATCATTTTTTTCACCCAACCCTTTGATTTATTATATTACATAAATTTCTGAAACACAAGATAAACCTTATATAATAGTATTAAAATAAACGGTCAGATATAAAAAATAAAACCTTGAATATGCCACGAATTCAAAAAAATTAACTTAAAAACATAAAAAATTCGATCTTACAAAAAGAAAGTTTATTTTACTACTTGACAGATTTAACAACAAAATGTATACTTGGCTCATAAGGAAAAAAGTAAAATTTTGTCAAATTTACTTTTAATTTGTAAAAAGGAGGCAAAATATGAGCGTTGTAGGAAACGAGCAAGACCGTTTAATTGAAATATTGACGGATGAATTGCCGGTTCTCAGAGCGAGATTGAGAATTTCACAAGATGAGTTATCCCGACGAGTTGGCATCTCTCGGCAAACTTACTCGCTCATTGAAACAAAAAAGCAAAAAATGACCTGGGTCACGTTTATGGCGCTGATAGCATTTTTTCAAAATAATGCCAAAACAAAAACAGCATTAACAGATATGGGACTTATAACAGACGGCTCCTTCAGAGCCTTATTACAAAAATAAAATCGGGGGTAAAAGATATGGCAAAATTTGCACTTGAGTGTCCACATTGTGGCACTGTCAACAAGGCGTCTACATTTATTTTAGGTAAAAAGGTAATTACCTGTGGAAATTGTAAGAACGAAATTAACGTCAAAGAGCACCGTATGGCTATCGGTAACTGTGTAACCTGCGGTAGCGTTGCTTTTGATCAGGCAAAGGGCACTTGCCCTATTTGTAAAAAGAAAATTAACGTTCAAGGTGCAGATAGCGTTGCCGAACTGCAAAAAAGCGGCGGCAAAACACCGTTGTTCCTTTGCTCAGAGTGTGGCTGCGATATCCAGCCTGTAGAAAAGAACGGCGGCGTATTCTGTCCTGTATGTGACCATCAGTTTAACGGCTATGAGGAAATTTACTCAATAATCAAAAAGGAAAAAATCGTTACGGATACAGGCATCAGCGTTATTAAGTACGAAGGTGCCAACGATACTTTTGTGTGGAAGCATCCTATTGAGGATTTCAATATGGGTACTCAGCTTATCGTTCACGAGTCACAAGAGGCAATCTTCTTCCTGAACGGTCAGGCACTTGATACCTTCGGTCCCGGCAGATATACTCTCGAAACAGAGAATCTTCCCGTTCTCAAAAAGGTACAGACCTTACCGACAGGTAAGCAGAATCCTTTTCATGCAGAGGTTTATTTTATCAATAAAACCGTTCAGATGGGCATCAAATGGGGTACCGATTCAAGAGTAAACTTTATTGAGCCTGAAACAGGCATTCCACTTGATATCGGCGCATCCGGTGAAATGAATATTCGGGTTGCAGATTCAAGAAAACTTCTTATTAAATTAGTTGGCACAACAAACGGCATTGCCTGGAACGAGTCAGAAAAATTCAAGCAGTCCTTACAGGCAGCCTTCAGACCGTTAATTCAGACAACGGTTAAATCTCATCTTGCTAACGTAATTAAGGAAGAAAAAATTAATATTCTCGAAATAGATAACAAGTTAGAGCAGTTGTCTGCTTCTTTAGGAGCAAAGGTATCCGAAGGCTTTAACGAATACGGCTTAGACGTTGCACAGTTCTTTGTAAACCGTATGTCCTTACCTGAGGATAACAAGAACTTCCAGAAGATTCGTGATCTTCTTGGCGCTGCATACCTTGGCGTTAAAGAGGCAGAGGTTGAGGCAGAAATCACAAAGGCTCAGCGTCAACAGAGGCTCGAACAGGAGATTACAGAGCTTGAGTTAGAAAAAATCAGAGCAGAAAAAACAGTTATCGGTGCTCAGGCAGAGGCAGCTGCAGAAAAAGCAAAGGGCTTTGCAGAGGCAGAGGTTATGCACGCTATGGGCTACGATCAGAGAGACGTACTTCAGGCAGAGGTGCAAAAAGCATACGCTGCAGGTATTGGTCAAATGGGTTCAGGCGATGGCTCCGGTGGAGGTGGAGGCAGTATGATGTCTGAAATTTTAGGCTTGGGTGTCGGTATGGCGGCTATGGGCACCATGGGTGAAAAGGTTGGAGATGCCATGAGGGGATTTTCGGGTGCACCTTCAGCCGTATCACCTGCAAACGTAGAAAATACGTGGGCTTGTGGTTGTGGTTGTACAACAAATACAGGAAAATTCTGTTCTGAATGTGGAGCAGCAAAGCCGGAAAGCTGGGATTGCTTAGCTTGTGGAGCGAAGGGCAACAAGGGTAAGTTCTGTTCCGAGTGTGGAGCAGCGAAGCCAGAGGCTTGGGATTGCATACACTGTGGAGCAAAGGGCAATAAAGGAAAGTTCTGTTCCGAGTGTGGCAAAACAAACGGGGCAGTGCAAACCTGGGATTGCGAATGCGGAAACAAAGGCATTACAGGTAAATTCTGCTCCGAATGTGGCAAAAAAAGAGAGGAGAATGAATAATGAATAATCTTAAGATGAATTCAAGAAATGGCAAGCTTGCCATTGCCTTGGGAATTGTAGTAATTGTTTATAGCGTTATTCTTTTTGCGGTTTGTGGCTTTGAGGATCACACCTCACCTTTCTGGTTATCTTATGCATTTATGCTGTTGGGTATTGCAGTTGGAGTATGCACAAGCCTTAAGCTCAGCACGTATACCATTCAACCGAGAGACTGGTTGTTCGGGTATCCGATAATGAGGCATACGGTTATATACCTTGTAGTTGAGTTTGTTGCATCAACTATATTTATTGCATTAGAGTGCTCAGGTAACACAGATTTCCCCGAATGGTTACCATTCGTAGCTCAGCTTGTTATACTTGCAATACACGTAGTTCTTATTATTTCCTGCTTCTTTGTACAGGAAACAATTATGGACGTACAGAACAAGGTTAAGGATTCAACCTCGTTTATTAAGCTTCTTACGGTTGATATTGAAATGGTTATCGAAAAAACCTGTGATGAGGGCGCAAAAAAAGCTTTTAAGGATCTTGCAGACAGAGTAAGATACAGTGATCCAATTAGCAACGATAATCTTTTTGAGCTTGAAAAGCAAATAACTCTTTGTGTTAATGAGGCAGACAATTACATAACGTACGGTAACGTGGAAGGTGCTTTGGCTTGCTGCGAAAGAGCAAACCTTCTCTTAACCGAAAGAAACAAAAAGGTAAAGGTTTTAAAGTAATCGCAAAAATCTGAAACAAAAACTTTATAACACAAAAAGCAAGGGCTCAACAGGAATTTCCCTGTTGGGCCTTGTATTTTATCTGAAATCTATAATATTTTTAAGCCAAGCGCTTTGAGAAAATAAAAACAACTATATCAGAAAAAGTATATTTAAAAACTTTTGTGAAAATGATATAATGATATTATGAGGTGTTAATAATATGAAAAAATATAAAGGATTGATATTTTTGCTTATAATTTCTTTATCTCTTTTCGGGCTTAACGGTTGTGGCAACGAGGAGAATAAGACCGATACTCAAAAGGAGACTGCCCGGCAACAGTCAGGCACCTATGAGCAGATATCTCCTCAAGAGGCAAAGTCTATTATGGATACTGAAAAGGATTACGTTATAATAGACGCTCGTACAGAGGAAGAGTTTAACGAGGGGCATATTGAAGGTGCAATTGTGATTCCCGAATATGAAATTGCTCAATCTGCAGAGCAAATGATACCCGATAAAAATCAATTGATTTTAGTTTATTGCCGTAGTGGCAGACGCAGTAAAATTGCCTCCGAGGAGCTTGTGAAATTAGGCTACGCCAACGTAAAGGAATTCGGCGGTATAATCGATTGGCCGTATGAAATTGTAATATAACAAAAAACTTTTTTGCGTTGTAGTAAGACTGGATTTGAATTTTTAACTTTTTCAATTATCTGCATAACAATATAGAAAAATTAGGTTGTCAAGCTATAATTCGGCATACTATAAAAATATATACACTAAATTGAAGTTGCACTTCAATCAAATTATAATGTGCATAATTTGCACTCTGCTAAAACTAAAAGTGCAAATTTTGCACTTTTATCTTGACTTAAAAGTGCAAAAATGGTATAAAATATTTAAAGGAGATGGGATAATGTCTACTTTAAAACAACTAAGGTTATCAAAAAAACTCACTCAACAAGAAGCAGCCACAATTTTAGGTGTGTCTTTGCGTTCATATAAAGAGTATGAGAATAATGAAGTCAAAGTTGGAACACTTAAATATCGTTCTATGGTAAACGAGCTTGAAAAGTATGTGGTCTTGGATGAAGAACACGGCATACTTACAATGGATGAAATTAAAGAAGGCTGTAAATCTGTGTTGGATGAATACGATGTTAAATATTGTATCCTGTTCGGCTCGTATGCTAAAGGAAAAGCAACAGAGAAAAGCGATGTTGATTTACTTATATCAACAGAAATTGTAGGCTTAAAGTTTTTCGGTATTGCAGAACGACTCAGAGAAACATTACACAAAAAAGTTGATTTGTTAGACCTACGACAATTAGCAGATAATCAGGCATTAATTGATGAAATATTAAAGGATGGTATAAGAGTATATGAACAATCTGAAAAATGATGCTTATTATATTGAAAAAATATTAACTGACCTTAAATTTATTTCAAAGCATATGTCAAATGTATCTAAAGACGAGTTTGAACAAAACGAAGTGCTTTTAGATTCAATGTTGTTTCGCTTGATTCAAGTTTCTGAAAATGCAAAGAGAATGTCGGATGAATATAAATTGAGTAGAACTGATATTCCTTGGCGAGATATTTCAGGTTTGCGTAATCGTGAGTCCATGATTATGGCAGTGTTGATTTGAAGATAGTCTATTCAACATTAGTTGATGATGTCCCTGCATTGATAGAATTATTTGAAAAATAAGATAATGTGAGAACAGGGAGAACTCCTTGTTCTCTAATTTTTTCGATAACAAAGCTTCTTCTATTTTTTTATATATCGTTGGTTTCGGCTATTAGGTTTGTCGGGTTGAGTCATAATAACAAAACCGTCACTGATTGCAGGATTAAGATAATTCTTTCTCAACGCTTCTTTTGATTTCAATCCCAAAAGAGATAGAATTTCATTTGCAGTATATGGTGTGTCGAACTCCATTACATTAAGAAGCCTTGTAACATATTCGGAAATATTGCTTCCCGGCGAAGTAATAGAACTGCTAACTTCATCAAGGACTGCATTTATCTGTTCTAATATGAATTCAATAAATACTGTACTTGTTCCGTCTGTATGGCATTTTGAAATTGCATCATAATAACCGCTTTGGAATTTTTCTATCTGACTTTCTATAGGAATAAATTCAAAAATCGGTTGCCATTTTGCAAGAATTGCAGAATGCCAGAGCCTTGCCATTCTTCCATTACCATCTGTAAAGGGATGAATAAAAACAAATTCATAATGAAAAACTGCAGCAATAATTAAAGGATGAACCGTATCTTTATTTTTTCTCATCCAACTGAACAAGCTTTCCATTTGTTCAGGAACAAATTTTGCAGGCGGCGCCATAAATATGCATTTATCCCCTGCAAAAACACCTTCTTCACCAAGGCGGAAATCACCGCTCGTATCTACAAGATATTTCGTCATAATCCCGTGAAGGCGTTTCAATTCTTTAATGCTATATACATCAACAGTTGATATTTCCTCATAAGCGGCATAGGCATTTTTTACTTCTTGGATTTCTTTTTCTGCACCAAGTACTGTTTTGCCGTTAATAACATCCTTAACTTCATCCAATGAAAGAGAGTTAGCCTCAATTGCAAGGGATGAATGTATGGATTTAATTTTATTGTTTTTCCTCAAATGTGGCTTTGAATCAAGATTACTGCGTTCTGTAACTCTGCCGATTTTTTCTGAAATTGATGCAACAAGGCTCAGAATTTTATCTGTAATCTCGTATGGTGGTGTGTAACCTGACATAAAAACACTCCAATTAACTTGCTTATTATCTTGCTTATTATCTTACCACATTTGATGTGAAATATCAATAATTTATTGCAATTCTCACATATCAATGATAAAATTATTATGTAGAATTAAGATTTTTTTAATACATGAATTGGTGTGCAAATGAAATGATTAAAAACGTTATTTTTGATTTAGGTAAAGTTCTTATAGACACAAACCCAAGTGAATATTTGCGCAAGTATGGATATGACCAGGAGAAGTATCAGGCACTCTTGGATGCTATTTTATATGACTCCCTGTGGAGTGATATGGATATCGGTAAATACGATAGTTGCAAAGAGATTGTTGAGATATATGTTGAAAAGCATAAAGAGCTGGAATCGGAAATCAGACAATTTTTTGCTGAAAAATGGATGGAGTTGTATGCGCCTTTTGAAGATACACTTGCGTTTTATAACGAGGTTTTTGATAGCGGTTATAACATTTACATACTAACTAATTTTTCAAAAGACGGATATAAGGTTATAAGCAACAAGTTTGACTTTTTTAAAAAAGCCAAAGGTAGTGTTGTTTCCTCGCATATTAAAATGGTAAAACCTAATCCCGAAATATATAAATATCTTTTAGATAAATATAAGCTTAACCCCGATGAATGTGTTTTTATAGATGATTCTGCAGCTAATATAAAAACTGCAAATGAGCTAGGAATACACGGCATTGTTTATACAAATTGTGAGAAATTAAGAAAAGATTTTGATGAACTAGTTAATTCTCAGGAGTAAATACAATGTTTGAATTATTGAAAATTAAGCAAGAACTCAAATCATTAAATGTTTCATTCAGTAATATTGAGTTAATTCAAAACAAAGACGGAGTTATAGTTGCAAGAATTCAGAGTGATACAATATCTTACATATTCAAATACTTCCAGAACGAAGATTATAAGCGTGAAATTAAGAATTATAAACTTCTCCAATCTTTAAATATTCCAACCATTAGAGTATTTGGTTTTACTGATTTGGCTATTCTTATGGCAGATATTTCACAAAGTGATACATTTAGACTTGGAACAAAAGAAGATTTGAATGATGTTGTAATCGCTTCAAAAATTGCTGAATGGTATAAGCTATTACATACAGGTAGTAAAGATTTTGTATTAGAACGTAGTACAGAACTTTATGATGAAACTGATTTTATAACAAGAGAGAATATAGAGTTTATTAAAGAAAAAACAGGCACAAAAAATCTGCCTGTTTGGAAACTTATTGATAATAATTTTGATGTTATAGTTTCAAAAACCAGAAATTTGCCGAGAGTTCTCACTTATAACGATTTTTATTACACAAATCTTATTGTAGCTAAGGACAAATCATCCGCATTCATGTTCGACTACAATTTGCTCGGAAAGGGATATGTGTATTCGGACATTCGAAATGTTTGTTATTCTCTCAGTGCGGATGCAAAAAATGCTTTTCTTGAAGCCTATGGAGAATTTGACAAGAATGAAATCATAGTTGATGATGTTGCATCTGTCTTAGTTACTCTTTATCATGCTTGTCAAAGAAAGAATTTCCCCGATTGGGCAAATTCTACACTAAATGAACTTAAAACAGATTATGTGAAAAAGGTTGAAATCTTAATTGAACAATAAAGTGGTGAAGTTTATGAATATTACATATAAAACGTTCAAAGATTTGCCGAACCAACAACTATATAAATTATTTGTTTCTGTTGGTTGGGCAGATGAATCCACAACAACACAATCAACGATTGATAATTTTAATAAACCCTTTATCAATTCAACTCTTGTTGTTTCTGCTTGGGATAATGATTTGTTGGTAGGTTGTGTAAGAGTTTTGAGCGATAAGATGTTCAGGTCTGTTATATATGATTTGGCTGTGTTACCTGAATATCAAGGCAATGGCATCGGTAAAGAACTTGTTAAGAGATGTAGAGAACAATACCATAATTCTGAATGGCTTGTTGGAACTACAACTGAAAGAGCAAGTTTTTATGAAAATATCGGTTTTGAAAAATGCAATGATGTGTTTTTTAATATCCCTTGTAAGTGGAGCTAAAAATATTGGGAGTTATTGCTATGATTTACAGAAAATATGAAAGCGGAGATATTTCTGCCATACGAGATATACTTGAAAATGATTTAGGTTATAATTGCGAACTTGATAGTTTGAAGAATCGTGTGGATGAAATGATGAGCCGAGGTAACTATCAGATTTTTGTTGCTTGTGATGGTGATAAGGTTGTAGGCTATATAGGTTGCGTTAATTATCTTGCTTTCGAACTTGAAAACGAAGGCATGAAAATAATAGCTCTTGCTGTTTCAAAAGAATATCGCAGAAAAGGTATTGGTACACAATTACTTAAGACTGCAGAACAATGGGCGAAAGAAAACAATATTGAAGTTGTGCTTCTCAATAGCGGTTTACCGAGAGAAGACGCACACGCTTTCTATGAATCACAAGGTTATTTCAAAAAGAGTTATGGATTTATTAAGAAGATATAGTTTTGTGAGGTCTGATATGAACTTTACTTGGCATGATTACACCCCCGAAACAATGGGATATGTTGAAAACTGGCTTGATGAACATGCTATCAGAATGACCGGTATGGATGATGGGTTTCGTCAGGAATATGAATATTGGGCTAACGAGGATTACAATACCATTGGCGAGAACTTTTGGTGTAAGGTAGTTTTTGAAAATGAAGTTCCATTTGCTGTAATAGAGTTCGGTCTGCACGAGGGTGTTGTTACCATTATGGAAACCCTTGTTGCACCCGAAAAGCGTGGGCAAGGTATGGGTTCAAAGGCTATTAAAGAGCTGATTGAAAACGCAAAAACCACAATCGGTATTGATATTAAAAAGGCAGAAGCTATTATTTACCCAAGCAATATTGCATCACAAAAAGCCTTCGAGAAAGCAGGGTTTAAATATCACCACACCCACGAAGACGGTGATGCTATGACTTATGTATATGGATAAAATAAAAAAATGAAGTAAAACGAGAATTGTATCGGGGAGTGACTGAATACAGCTCTCTTGCCAATACCACAAGTTTTACTTCAATCAAAAGTATAATGGAATTTTGAAGAAATATCAAGTCTTAATAAAGGGGGCTTACCAATGTTTAAATATGAATATGAAACTGTTAGCTGTGATTTTGGTGGTTGGGGTTTTGGTTCAGGCAATATTTACTCCATCGAGGATTATCGTTCAATAATAAATAAAAGAGCTGAACAAGGTTGGCGATTTGTTGCTGCTATCCCTACAAAACAGAGGGGTACAGGACATACACAAGAATTAGATTTAGTTTTCGAGAAAGAGATATAAGTTATGAATGAAAATGCAGTTGCAAAGCATTACGATATTCTAATAAGCGAGGGCAACGACCCTGTTCACGACCCTGAACCACTTAAAGCATATATGGATAAGTGGGATGGTCAGGAGTTTATTGATAAAATGCAATTATCAAAGGATAAAACTGTTCTTGAAATTGGTGTGGGCACAGGCAGACTTGCTGTTCGTACTGCACCACTTTGCAATGAGTTTTATGGTATTGATATTTCACCTGAAACAATAAAGGGTGCTGAAAAGAATCTTGAAGAATTCAGCAACATAAATCTGATATGCGATGATTTTATGACATATAGTTTCAATACCACTTTTGATGTTATATATTCATCACTTACCTTTATGCACATAAAGGACAAGCAAGGTGCAATAAACAAGGTTCGTCAATTACTTAAAAACGGTGGCTTATTTGTGCTATCAACAGATAAAAACCAAGACCAATTTATTGATACAGGTACAAATAAAATTGAGGTTTATCCCGATACACCCGAAGAAATTACACAGTACATAAACATTTCAGGATTGAAATTACTTGAACACTACGAAACAGAATTTGCAAATGGTTTTGTTTGCGAAAAGCGGATGGATAATAGCGGTTTTATAATTAATTTTGAACACTTAAACAAAGCTGATTTTTCTGTATATGCACAAACGATTTTTGATATTCTCAGCGATAATATGACTAAAATTGCACCTACGGGCAACACCTTGGAAGAGGATTTCAAAATGTGGCTTAGTGCTGTCAGTAGTGGTCTGCAAAGGGATGAAAGGCAGATAATTCTAATTAAAGATAGCGAAAATGTAGTGGGCTTTTTTCAATACTACACTAATAAAGATACCTTTATGATGGAAGAAATTCAGTTTAAACCCGAATATCAGAGTAAAGGCATTTTCAGAGAATTATATGGATTTGTGTTCAAAAATATTAGAAACGATTTAAAGTTCGTTGAAGCCTATGCGAATATATGCAACAAAAAATCCATAGGAATATTGGGGAAATTCGGACTTGAGAATATCGGTCTGAACAAAAACGGTCACTCGTATCACTTTAAAGGTGAATTTGATAGCTTGGTTGAGTGGTATGAGAAGAAATAGAAATATGTGATTGAGTGGTGACTATATGGCATCAAGGGTTATGCATTTGGCAATTGCCAATGAGATAATGAAACAAGTACAAATTGAAGATGTTGAACGTTTTCGTCTTGGCATTATTCTGCCTGATGCTTATAAACACAACATTCAGTCTGCAACCGACAGTCATTTGAAATACACCACCGAGGACGGCACTAAAAAGACTTATAAATTAGCGTGGTTCCGTGAAACTTACGGAGAGCGTATGAAAACGGATGAGCTATATCTTGGCTATTATCTTCATTTGATTCAGGACACAATTTTCCGTTATTTTGTTTATTCCTTGCACAACTGGGACCCATATCCCAAAGGGAATATTGAACGGCTACATAATGACTATAAGTTGCTGAACAATTATGTAGTTAGTGAATACAATATCAGCAATTCTTTAATGATTCCCGATGATATAAACGAGGAGCCGATTTTTGATATTTATCCCTTTGATGTTGAGCAGTTGTCAGAAGATTTCAAGACGGATTTTGAGCCGTATAATAACGGTGAAGCGTTCTTCTTTACTCAAAAAATGGCGGATGAATATATAAAAATGGCAACAGAAAAATGCCTTGAAGAAATTAAGGCATTGGAAAATGGTAGCTTTACCATTGATGAAATGAAATGGGCGTGGGATAAGAATCCACCAAAGCAAAGTGTGTTTAAAAGATTGAAAAATAAATTAACAAAGTGACAGGAGTACTATTATGAGCTACATTGGTGATATGAGAAAATTTGTAGGACACGCACCTATTATGGCTGTTGCTGCAATGGCAATTCTTTATAATGAAGAAAAAGGTATGCTTCTTGAAAAAAGAACAGATACAGGAGAATGGTGTACGCCCGGTGGTGCAATAGAGCTTGGCGAATCATTGGAAGATGCACTTAAAAGGGAAATCAAGGAAGAAACCAATCTTGATTTTGCAAACCCTACACTCTTTGACATTAAAGCCAATGTTCATATGGTTTATCCCAATAAGGACGAGGTTTATTATACCGATGTCGTGTATGTAATCAACGAGTTTTGGGGTGAGCTGAAACCCGATGGCGAAAGCACAGAATTAAGATTTTTTGATATAAAAAATCTTCCCGAAAACATTATGCCAACACAAATCGGTTATATTAAAAGGTTTGTTGAGGAAGAAAACAAAGCATAAATCCGGCGTTTGTTCGCCACTGTAAGCCGAACAAGAAGAGTTAGCGTGAGAGCAGGGAAAATTACTCCTTGCTCTCATTTTTCTTTTCTTTGCCAATAAAAAATGCCCAAAGCCTTGATACATAATGCTTTGAGCGATGGTGCAGTGAGTGCACTGATATCCGAACCTAAAATACCTGCTTCTTCAAGCTCGGTAATGGTCATTTCTTTTGAACATTCTTTGAAGTTGCAACCAAAGAATATTCTGCCGTCATCGAAGAGAACGATTTTGTTTATAAATGTATCAATCAATCTTCTTCGGTGGTCGTGTCTTTTAAAGTTAAGCATACGAAGTTGCTCGAAATACGCTTCTATTTCTTCAGCAGAAATTGTAGGTTTCATCATCTCTTCTTTTACGATTTGAATTGACAATTCTGTTTTCTGCTTTTCCAAACTTTCCATACGCTCTTTGGTAGATGGTGTTAATATTCCTTGTTGCATTGCATTAAGTAAGTTGTCGATACTTTTTAATATGTTGCCGTATTGTTTTTTCAACAATGGTAATGTTGTGTTTTCTCGATTTTGAACTTCCATTGCAGTTTCACAAATCAAGGAGATTAAATTATCATCAAACACAATTTTACGAATGAATTCAATTGTTATATCTTCTATCCATTCTTTTTTTACGGTTTTCTTATCGCAACCCTTATGCCTTTTTACACTTGCACATTTATAATATCTATGTACTCGGTTTTTCATATGGCTTGTACCACTTTCGCCAACCATAAGACAACCGCATTTACCACAGAATAACTTAGTTGTAAGCAAATATTCGTCTTCCGCCTTGTGTTTGGCAGGAGCTTTTTTGTTTGCAGCCATTCTCTCTTGAACTTTATCAAATAAATCTTGTGGCACAATAGCCGGAATACCACCTGGTTGAACAATATCACGATAACTGTATTCACCGATATATTTACGGTTATGTAGCATACGAGTAACACTGTTAACGCTAATTTTACCACCACGTTTGGTACGAATACCTTTGATGTTCATTTGGTCGGTAACCTCTTGCATACTTGCACCTTCTGCATAAGACTTAAAAGCTTGCAAAACTGCAGGTGCAGTCAAGGGGTCTAATTGGAAGAATTGCTCTGAATCAATTGTGTAACCAATAGGAAGTGTACCACCGTTATATTTGCATTTTAGAGCATTTTCGGTAAGACCTCTGACAACTTTTTCTGCAAGGTCAGCGGAATAGTATTCTGCCATACCTTCAAGTAAAGATTCTAACAAAACACCTTCTGCAGAGTCTGAGATGGTCTCCGTTGCAGATGTTACCTTAACACCATTCTTACGAAGAATTGATTTGTAATGAGCTGAATCGTAACGGTTACGAGCAAATCGGTCAAGCTTCCATACAATGATGGTGTCAAACATACCTTTTGAACTATCTTTAATCATTCTTTGGAAGTCAGGACGATTATCCGTTTTTGCAGATAATGCTCGGTCAATGTATGTACCAACTATTTGGATATCGTTTTTTATTGCGAATTCATTACATTCTCGCAACTGACCTTCAATAGACTCCTCACGCTGATTATCACTTGAATATCTCGCATAAATTACACCTGTCAAAAGTATCACCTCACTCGCATAGTAAC
>X40_Bactrian_Camel__coassemble_17_pt1 | contig 36208 bp, 25 predicted proteins | sample X40_Bactrian_Camel__metabat2_low_PE_002 | metagenome-assembled genome bin X40_Bactrian_Camel | reverse complement strand
CGGCAGTGCCACGATAGGCGGCTATGGTTGCGGTCCTACCTCTATGGCTATGGTCGTTTCCAACCTTCCGGGTACTATGGTGACACCTGCACAAATGCGCGATTGGTCTGCGGCAAACGGGTATTTTGTCAGGGGCAGAGGTACTGCCTACGGCTTGTTCCCTGCGGCTGCCGCAAAGTACGGCATTAGCTGTACTACCATAAGCAGTGCCGACAGAGAAGCGGTTGTGTCCTCGTTAAAACAGGGTAAGCTGTTGCTTACGATAGTAGGTCCCGGTGATTTTACAGTCGGCAGACACTTTTTGTTGATACGCGGTATAACCGATGACGGCAAGCTGCTACTCGCTGATAGCGGCAAGTATGAGAATGCTCTTACCGAGTGGGACTATGACCGTGTAATGCGCCAGATTAGCGGCGGTCAGTTTTGGATATTCGAATAAGCGTTAATTTAAAAAGCAAACACCGCCCCCGCCTTGGGGGCTGTAATAAGCCGGTGTGATGGAATTGGCAGACGTGCTGGACTCAAAATCCAGTGGTAGCGATACCGTACCGGTTCGACCCCGGTCACCGGCACCAAATAATGAGCCTACGTTTTCTTGCGTAGGTTCTTTGTTTTTGCCTATAAAACAAATCAGGGGTCGAACCGCCTCGCCGAAGGCGAACAAAATCGGGTGTTCGCAAGTGGAACGCAGCGAATGACGGGCAGAGCCCGTCGACCCCGGTCACCGGCACCAAATAATGAGCCTACGTTTTCTTGCGTGGGTTCTTTATTTTATCCATAAAATGAGTAGGACTCGAACCGCCTCTCTACCCTATACAAAACAGGCTACCTTACATAGTAAAGTAGCCTGTTGATTTTATTTTATTCAATCTCTGCCAATACTTCTTGGATAAGTGTCCAATCTGTTTCGTTATCTATGTCGGATAAGCTCAATTCCTCATCCTCATAGCTATAATACGATGCATAGATATTATCAAGTCTGTCCTCATTAACGGTGTCATCGGAATAAACAACAATATCCTTTTCTGTTTCAGGGCTTGTGAACATTAATAACGTGTGACATTTAATTTCTCCGCCATCTGCATTCAATACGGAGAAAAACTCAGGAATCTCTACCATATTACGCCACCAAACCTATAGCCTTTAATAAGTAATTGAGAACAATTGTAATAATATCAACAAAATCTAAAAGTCCGTTAAGAAGATTGTTACCTATATTAGCTCCGTTTGTATTTCTGCCGTAGCCTTGAAGTGTGCCGCAGTTATCGTCAACCTCATCGTCAACGGTAAAGGACTTAAGAAGTGGTGAAACAGCTGCAACTGCAATGTATTCTGCAGGAGTAACGCCACCTTCAGGGAAAACAGCCTCAAGCATTGCATCTGCCTCAAGTGAGCCACTAACGGAGAGAACAACAGACTCTATCCAAGTATATAAAACAGATTCCTCGTCGAGCGTCTCAAGCTCACCTCTTATAACGTAAGAAACGATACAAAGGAAAATCTGTACGTCACGTTCATTAAGAGGATAATCCTCACTACCTGCATAATGTGCTGCTACAAGCTCTGTTGCAAGGTCCCAACCGTCTTTGTATTCACTGTCAGGAATCATTATACCCTCGGCAGCTGCACGCTCCTGGATGCTACCCTCTCCATAAAGAGGATCGTTAAGAATAACTGTAAGCTCGTCAACAACACTTCTTACAAGGTCATAGTATATAGCATCAGGCTCAACACCTAACTTCTCATCTGTAAAACCAAGTTCAAGTCTGTATTCAACGCCATTTTTAAGGAACTCTTTTGCAAAAGCATTAAGACCATTGTTCATTGCGTCTATCTGCTCCTGTGAGTAACCCTTAACCATTGACTGAAGTGCATCTGTATCAATAGAATCAACTGTTGCGACGTCATAGTGAATAACACTGTCTGTCAACTCAAATAATCTGTACTGTAACGGATACATTGTGAGAGACGTTGTGGCAAAGTCTGTAATAACGTTACCTAATGCGCTTGTTTTTGAGGTGGCATCGCTACAATGCTCATGGCCTGTAAACACAAGCTTGATACCTGCATTTGCCCAACGCTCTGCAGTCACCTCGTGATTCCTGATAATAAAATCATGGCTGAGTACACGCTGCATTGGAAGATGGTCAAGAAGATTGTGGTGCATCATAAGAATAGGATACTTACCTTCTGCCTGAGCTTTTTTCGCCTCGTCAATAACCCATTGCACCTTTTCCTCTGTCATACCGTCCTCTGTTGATTTATTTGGATCGTTACTATCAAGGGCAATAAGACGGTAATCCTCACTTAAATCTGCTGTGTATGAGCCTGTGCCCTCAACAGTTGTAAGTGCCTCATTGTAACCGAAATCTGCATAAATATCAACAAAACGAGCAATGTCAACCTCGCAATATTCGCCCAGGTTACCATAGTCGTGGTTGCCGGGAATAACGTACACTTGCTTGCCTGTTTTCTCTTCAAAGCTTTTAAGCTTTTCTGCAACTGCAAAATGCTCCTCAGGAATGCTTCTGCCGTTATCGGCAAGGTCACCTGAAATAAGCACAAACTCTACCTTATCGTTTTCTGCGCACTGATTAAGAAACTCGTCAATAATAAGTCCGCTTTCGTTCTCCATAGCGGCACGTCTGTTAGCGTAGCCGAAAATCGGATCCTCGGAATACCAGGTAAGCTCCTCTTCCGGTACGTTGTAATGAAGGTCAGAAGCAACCGCAAAGGATAAATCACCTTTTGCAGCACTTACTGACGTAGCCATTGCAAAGCAGGACATAAGAATAGCCACCGTAAGAATGACAGAAATTGTTTTTTTCATAATAATACTCCTTATGAATAAAATAAAACGTTTTTGATTACAGGACATTTCCTGTATTTATAAAAAGCAACCTTTAGCTCGTTGCATTTTAACTGATTTAAGGCAACTATCTTTTTATAGCCGATGGTAGCGCCCTTGTAAACAGATTTGCCGTCTGCAAAAATCTCGAACTGTTCAACACGTTGACTAAAATCGAGCTTTTCGGAAAGAATTATATAGCTTATAGGCTCGTTGCCGTCAAAGTAAAATACAAGCTCTGCATTTTGGCAATAATCAGCAGGCCTCCAGTAGCTATCGTCGGAGGATAGCACGTTTATTGCTCTGCAATCGGTCTCCTCAAAAGACGATTTAACCTCAACGGGCGAAACAGGAGTCTGATATATACTCTTTATAAAATCACCTATTTCCTCAAGCCGAGCAACGTCATATTCTGTAATATATCCGTCATAATGAGGTGGAATATTGAGGAGCAAAACACTGTTACCACCGACGGAATTCAAGTATATTTTTTTAAGCTCCTCTAACGGTCGCACCTTACAATCCTCTTCTCTGTGATAAAACCAACCGGGACGGATTGACGTATCTACCTCTGCAGGATACCATATAAAAGATTTTTCGTTTTTAACAATATCCCAACTGCCCAAATCCACATCTCTTTCATCCAAGGTGCGAAGACGCTCACCGTCTTGCTCAGATTGCTGAGAAGCCTGAGCAATTGCCTTTTGGGAAAATAGCCGTTTGGGAACAACGCTCCACTCTGCCTCACGGCAGACACCTGCCTCATTGCCACACCAACGCACGTCAGGACCACTTACGGATATAACTGCATTGGGCTGCAAGGAACGGATAAGAGAATAATATCTATCCCAATCGTAAGCTTGTTTTTTACCGTTGGGACCCTCGCCGCAAGCACCGTCAAACCACACCGTGTAAATATCACCGTAGTTTGAAAGGAGCTCTGTTAACTGATTGCAAAAGTAATCATCGTACTCCTTGCCCATACCATAGGTCTTTTCATGCCTATCCCAAGGCGAAAGGTAAATACCAAACTTAATATTATACTTTCGGCAAGAATCGGAAAGCATTTTCACAATATCCTTGCCAAAAGGTGTGTGCATTACGGAATGATTTGTGTATTTCGTATCCCAAAGGCAAAATCCGTCGTGATGCTTTGCCGTAATAATACATCCCTTGATTTGTGCCTTAAGAAGAGCCTCACACCATTGATCTGTATTAAACGCAGACGGATTAAAAACAGATATATCCTCTTTACCGTCTCCCCATTCACGATTTGTGAAGGAATTTATGCCATAATGGAAAAAAGCAGTAAACTCCAGCCCTTGCCACTCCATTTGACTTTTTGACGGAATGACAGACGTAAGAGCCTCTGTTAACTTAATATCCTCTATACTATATTCATTGCCACGCCCGTTACAGTTACTCATAAATACCTCAACCTCAGCGCATTGACTCATATTACAGTTATACATTTTTATATTAGCATATTTATACATATTTTACAATAATTATATTTTATAATATATTACATTTTTTTGTTTTTACCTATTGACATTTCAAGCTTTATCAATTATAATTTAGCAGTCGTTTAATCCAATAACACATCGGGGTGTAGCGCAGCTGGTAGCGCGCCTGCTTTGGGAGCAGGATGTCGGGAGTTCAAGTCTCTTCACTCCGACCACGTAAAAATCCTTGTAAACCTTAGGTTTACGAGGTTTTTTATTTTTCTCCAAAAACTCTTATAAACACCTCACGACCACATGTTGACCCATATACACTTTCAAAATCCTATAAAAACTGGGATTTCCCTAAAAATCACCCGCCTGAATTAAATTCAGACAGGTGATTTTATTTTGTCTTTTTATTTGTCACTAAACTCTGCGTTATAAATATCTGTAACATTTTTTATCATGTCATTATTTTCTTCTATCTGTTTTTGAACTATGTGTTTTTTTGTTTCAATTTGCTTTATTCTAAAGATACGATTGAATATACACTGAAACATTTTTTTGATTTTTTTATGAATAGCTATTGTTACAGCATAGAGAAAACAACATGCAACACCCATAATAATTGTAATGAGCTTATCGTATTTTTCTACCGTACTATTGATTTCTGAAAAATTCTTAGATACGAAAACAATTAACAATATCAAAAGTGCAATATAAAAAATACATTGACATATTTTTGCAGCATTTTTAGACCACTTTTTATATTTGGTTAGTTCTGTGTCTATATTGCTTTTTTGAACTTCGAGTTCTTTGTTTTTCTCTACTCTTTCTTCTATGATTTTTCTTTTACTTCTAAAAGCAGCTTCCTTATATTCCTCTGCTTTTCTTTCTTGTTGAGCTGTACCTTCTTTAGCATCCTGCAATTCTACAGCCAATGACTCAATTTTGGTTTCATCTTCTTCAACGCGCTCTTCTAATGATTTCATCTTCTCAGAAAGCTTTGCCATTCCGTTATCAATTGTGATATTCAATTGCTCTTCACTTTCAGAGTACTCAGACACATCTTTTAAAGATAGACATGATTCAGTAAAAACCAACGATAATGTTTCAAGTTTTTTTGGATTGTTCCTAAAGCGTTCTTTTTGGGACTCAATGGCTTTTACAATTCTTGTGTATTGCTCTAAATTGAGAAGTCTGTGATTTCTAAATGCTAAGACGGAATTAATTAAGCCATTTTTGTCAATTTTATTTCTTTTTTTGAGCCAAAACAAAGTGTTTATCTGGGCTTCAGTAATACATGGGGTTATTGTATACTCCCTTTTATTTTGTATACACCATCTACATAATTTTAAATCATCTGTCAAACCCCAAAGTCTTGCATCTTTCATTGAAAAGCACGGCTTATTTCTGTTTAAAAGTACTGTTTCAACGAATATGATATCGTGTACAAGCCCTTCATCTGTATCATTGGGCTTTTTTGTAGAAAGACTTGATATTGCTTCGCTTGTAACATTTTCCTCAATAAACGTCTCTTTATCCCAAATATCAATGTATTCTGATTGCAAGATTTCTATTAATGAAGAAATGAGTTCTTCAATATCACTTGGAGAAAGCCTCCTCCTAATCATAGCAGAACAAATTCCTGAGAATTTTTCTGATTTATTCGAATCGAAGAACCCGCGATTATCATACGAATACTCACCAAGAAACTTTCTTAACGTGCTAACAAACTGTTCAAGGGTTTCTTGTAATACATATATTTTTACCCCTGCCTCTCTCAGCATTTTATGTGTTACTTTTGTAGTTTGATGCTCATATGCTGTTTGTAAATCAAGCAATCTAAAAATATAGTTACTGTCTAATAACACCACATCTACCAATTTTGAGTCTTCTTCCAAATCCTCAATACTAGCAGTTTGAATCTTTAACAAAGAAGACAGAATTACACCATAATAAATATCCTCAATTAGTGAATATAATGCGGTATTTTCAGTTCTTATTTTCAAAAGATAGTCTACAACAATTTCAAAATTTGAAGCATCTTCAGTTGATTCACACTCAAATTCCGAAAAATTACCAATAGCAGCAATATATGAATTCATATTTAATGCATTGCATATTATGAAATCTGCTATAACTTTCAAAGAATCTTCTTTTGCAATATCCACACCAAAAGAGTTTTTAGCAAAATCAGAGAAAGATGTTTGCAAAATACGTGTATTTCTTTCATAATCAAATGAAACATCCTCGATCTGTTTTTTTATTATTTCAATCTGCTCATTTTTTAAAAACTCAATTTTATTTTGTGTTTTTAATTGGTTAAGTAAGAGATCTAAAATTGCTGGAGGCATCTCATAACCATATTTACTATTATAAAAATTCAATAACTCAGTTTTAGATATAGTATCTGATGAAACATCCAACAGTGCTTTTTCAACCAAAGGCAAAAAACTATATATTATGTTTTGTCCTGAATTGTATTTTTCAGTAACAATTGCATAAGAAAGAAAACTAAGATTTGCATCAAATGTATTGGCCATAAAACAACGCCTCCTTATGGTAATTTTACCATAAAGAGGAAACTGTTTCAACCAGCCCTTTAAATTTTTATAGCGTTTTTTATTTTGGTATTTACAATTATTCTATCTAAAAACAAGTCTGGGTATTTTCGATCGATGGAGTGCAACACAGCAAAACCATCTTTAATTTTTAATTTAAAAAAACCTATTTCTTTAAAATATAAAACATCATTCACAGTTATAGGGTTATTATTTCTATCTAAATACATATAACGTCCTCCTATGATTGCTTATATATTACTTTTCATTATTAATTTTATGGCATTTTGTATATATATTATTCACCCAATTATAAATAACACCTATCATTTGGGGGACAGGTGTTTTTCTTTGTTTTATGCAGTTAATTTTTTTACATACTCTGCTCTGTTTTTAATCTTTCTTTTTCTGCCTGAATCTCTGCTTTCATCTCTTTTATCATTTCTGCTAACAGCCTCTCACATTCTTCTCTAGTTTTGGCGTAAACATTTCGTGAAATTCGTTTTCCGTTAGCATCTCTTGGTGAATATTTACCTTCGTACAGGTGGTCGTTTATTTTACTCACACAACCTGTTCCAGGCTTCCTATGTTTGCCCTTTTTTGCTTCAAATTTGGCGAACACAGGCTTTTTATCACTATCAGCGGATACTTTCTCAATTTCTTCTAACGCATCCTCATTTTTGCCGATACCTTTGTCAATTCGTGCGGCTGCCTGAAGTTGCATTGTATCAGTAATATGAGAGTATATATCAAGCGTAGTATGTGCTGATGTGTGTCCGATTATCGTTGAAAGCGTCTTCACATCCATACCATACTCCAGTGCCATGGTTGAGAAAGTGTGTCTTAAGTCATGGAATCGGACATTGTTGCACTCTGCTCTTTCTAATATTCTTGAAAGTGCATTTCTGACAGCAGACGGCCAACGTGGTTTAGTATTGTCTTTGGGCGAAGGGAAAATCCAGATTGAATCAACCTCATTTTTATATTCCTTTAACATTTCTGTAATATCAGCTGGAAGCACTATTGTCCTTATAGAAGATTTAGTTTTTGGTGTATCAACTATCAGTTCACCATTAACTGTATATACCTGCCGAGATATGTTAAGCTCACCTGTTTTTAAATTAAAGTCGTTCCATTGTAGTGCAAGTATTTCTCCTCTTCGCATACCTGTTGAAAGCTCCAATGCGAACAATTCATACAAACCATATTCATTGGCTTGTATAAGAAATCTATACATTTCCTCTTTGGTGAGTATCTTCATTTCTTTACTCTTTTTAGGAGGTAACTTGCAACCCGAAGCAGGATTCTGTTTTATAACACCTTCTTGCACAGCCTTTTCCAATGCACTGTTGCAGGTTATGTGACATCCTCTTACAAGTCTGTTTGAAACCCCTTCACCACATTTCTCAACGTGATTCCTTCTACCTGAAGTTTTAAGTCTTGAATAGAATTTCTGCAAATCACTTTGACTTAAATCCTCAATAGGTATTTCACCAATTTCAGGGATGATATGATTGTATATTCTGTTCTCATAGTCTTCTTGTGTTTTAGGTTTTATAAATGGCTTTGAGTAAACCTTATACCAATAATCGAGCCATTCTCCAAATGGCATTTTTGAATTGATTTTGTTATTAGTCTTACCTAATGATTCCTTCAGTTTTTCCATTTTAGCTTGACATTCTGTCTTGCTTTTTGAAGTGACCGTTTTGGTAATGGGAAGACCTTTTTCATCATATCCGGTTACAATTCTGCCTTCCCATCTTCCGTCTTTTCTTTTACGAAGAAGACCTTGACCTGCTTCTCTTCTCTTTTTTGCCATCAATTAACCTCCGTTATATCTTTCATAAATCTGCTAACTATAGCAGACGCATTCTTCTGCATATCGTTTGTAACATGAGTGTATGTATCAAGGGTGAACGATGCATTTGTATGACCGAGTATACCTGATAGTGTTCTTGCATCCACACCACTAGAAAGAGCATGGGTCGCAAATGTATGTCGCAGGTCATGAAACCTTATGCTTGGCAAACCCGCATTTTTAAGTATAGCTTTTAGTTTTAAATATGCTGTGGATGGATTTATAGGTTTTGAGTTATCGTACAAGTTAGGAAAAATCCACTCACTTGAAACTTTATTTCTTCTCTCTGAAAGCAATTTCACAGTACTTGGTGGAAGGTATATTGTTCTCGTTCCTTTTTGAGTTTTAGTTTCACCTGTTTTTAACCCACCACCTTTACGAGTGGTCACTGTTCTCAATACATTCAACTGACCTGTTGTTTCATTAAAATCACACCACTTGAGTCCGCATAATTCTCCTCTGCGAAGTCCTGTAGTAATTTCTGTGTAGAAGAAGTCATACCACAACGCATCTTTCTTTATGGCTTCCATAAACATTTCCAACTGGGTTTCGTTAAGTATGTTCTTAGGCTTGTATTGCACTTTCGGTATCTTTGTACCGTTGGTTGGATTCTTTGCAACGAGATTCTCTTTTACAGCAACATCCATTGCTTGATGTAATATCAGATGTGCATCCCGAACCAAAGAACCCGACTTACCTTCGGACAATAATTTGTTGTAGAATTTTTGCACTACTGATGTGGTTAATGATGCAACCTTCCTGTTACCCAAGTTTGGAATAATGTGCAATCGAATTACCGATTCATATGATTTCCACGTTTGCTCTCTGATTGAGAACAGCATATATTCGTCCATCCATTTTTGCAGCCATTCTTCAACTGTAATCTGACTATCCTCTATCAGTTCAATATTACGATATTCTATAATCAATTCTCTTAGTTTTTCATAAGCTTCTTTTTGAGTTCTGCCACTCACATATTTGTATATGGGTGAACCATCTTTTTTGTGACCTGCAACTATTCGACCTTCCCAAAGGTTTGGTCGTTTCTGACGAACATTGCCTTCGCCATCAGCTCTTCGTTTTGCCATCTTATCACTCCTTTCGCAACACAAACATATACCATAAGTTTCTCACAATATCCAGCTATTTTACATACTCAAGCCAAAGTACTCTTCCTCTTCCTCATCACCAGCAAAGAAACCATTAATTTTAAGACCTTGAGCAAGTTTCTTTTCGTTAATCTTTTCTCTTAACTTACTATCAATTTTTGAGTTGAGTTTGCTACTTTTCTTTTGATAACTGCTTTCAAACAATTTAAAGAATGCTTTAGCAATATTTGTAAAAGTATAATCACTTGCAAAGTTTTTGGATACATACTCTTTGTGTTCTGCTTCGCCATATTCTTTTGCAAACTTTATTATCATATTTTTAAGACTACGAAACTCTTTGTTATCTTCAATCGGTATATCAGGTTTCTCTTTAGCATCATAGTAGAGCGATAGCTTTTCTCTGTTGATGTCATTCCATTTCTCATACATCTCGGAGAGGTTATCATCCTTGAACAACTCAACAAGAATTTTATCAACCAATGCTTTAATATCTTTCGGCAAGTAACCATACTGTTTCTTACCTTCTATAGAAGAAAGCTTTTCGGACAACTCCACGAACATATTTTGCAACTCTGGTGTGGAATTAAAATGATAACCTTTATCTTCAAGCATCTGTCGAAGAAGAGATTTGACTTCATCACGCTGATGAGTTTCTTCCTGAAAGAGTTTGAATTGCTCGTTACGGAATATGTCATTACCGAACCTGCTACGAAGATTTTCTATGCCTTTGTTGGTGAGATAACCTTCCTTCACATCCTGAGAATACACAAGCAAATGTATATGAGGATGATGCGTTGTATCGTGAAAGGCTGCATACATTTTCAAGTTGCTTGGTTTGATTTTATGTGCTTGTGCTATGTCAAAAATATTTCTTTGTAACAAACTTTTCCAAGCGTTTGCATTGTTGTAGCCAAGCCTTTCTGCATCCTCTCTTTTGAGGCTTACAACATGAGTCCAGACTAAGCCATCGTGAATAGATACTTCATCTGCAACAGACTCCAAATCGATTTTGTCATCATCGAAACTGAACAGACCATGTGAACCTAACTTTTCAACGCCAGGTCTTTCTGCTATGTATTGAACCAACTTTTTGCTGTCCTCAACTCTGTCAGCGTTTCTCTCAATGACAGCATCAATAAACTCTGTTGCAAAATATTTTGATTGCTCGGTCTGGTAATCTTCGTATTCAAGATAGTTTTTCGTTTCGGGAAAGGTTTTTGTGATTTGATTTATCAATCGTTGCTGACGAACTGTTGCTAGAGAATGGTCTTCACCGTCAGGAAGTTTTTCAACACCTTCACGTGTTCCCATATACTTAACCAGCTTACCTAAATTTGAACCTTTAGGATTACGGAAGTATCTGCTTGTAAAAATTATCTTTACCATAGCTTATCCTTTACCTTGTGATTGAATTTCATATGCATCTTCAAACAAAACTACACCATTGTTACGAGCAACTATTCCACAACAAGCATTATTCAATCCATCTAAATTTTCTTCATCAACATTGAACGCATACGCTATGACATGGTTCTGCTTTGCCGACTCAACAGCGAGCTTAAAGAGCATTTCACTGATATTCTTTTCCGAGCTTTCAATCTCTTTTCTCACTGCAGTTGCAATTAACGGAGCGAGATAATCCATGTTCTTTTCGCTTCTTAAATAGCCCATATAGAACTCAACAGCTTCACGCACAAACTCACCTTTTGAAGAGGAATATCCTTCATCAACGAAGCTTTGTATTTCAGCTATCATTGTAGGTGTCATCCAATATGCAATTTTCTTCTTGTTTTCGCTCATAATCTGATAGACTCCTCTCATTTTTTCTCACAAACCTTGAAACAGTCGGCTCTGCCGTCTGATGTGATTTGTGAGGCAGACGCCTCACTTTAACCTGCTTCCTTTTATGACGCACATAAATCCTCATTTTCCTGTGTTTTCATTAACCCATTTTATAAACGCTTCCTTTGAAACAACCTTTCGTCCACCAACTCTAAGTGTCGGAAAACTTTTTTCATCCATCAGCTCGTAAGCTGATGCGCGACCTATTCCAAGCACACTTGAAAGGTGTTCTGCATTCAAAAACAACGGCAATTCATCGTAGGATTTGACTTGACTTTCTTTCATAATCGTTCTCACTTTCATATATATTTTTTGAATTAACAAATAAAAAAAGGCAGACACCAAGCCGAAAAAGAAAGCAACAAGCCTTCAGCTTCGGACCTGATATCTACCCTTGAACCTCGTTTTCACAGACGAGAGGATGTATCACTATGCAAACGCTTTTGTGTATTTTTTAGAGCAAACAACACCGATTTTCTGTTTGCATTTAGGGCAAATCAAAACGAAATCCACGTCACCAAAATCAGTTTCTCTTTGCAATAAAACGAGAGAGGACTGATTTTTAATTTCAGAAGTCGGCGCAAACAACAGCCGTTTGCAACCGCAAACAGGATTAGGACAATCGAAAGAAGGCAGACTCTTTCGTGTATTTTCACGACCAACATTCACACAAACCACTCCTGACTTTTCCAAAAAATAAAAATACTAATCCACAAAGAACAAATGTTCTATTTGTGGGTAGATTATAACACACCCTATAGAATTGTCAACATTTTTTCTAAAAAACTTTTGAATATTAGTACCTCAAAATGTACTTTACAGATAATTTATAACGATCTCCTCTTCTTTGTTTATGCATATCAAATTTATAACATAAAAAACTAAAGCAAACAGGTTAACACCTGTTTGCTTTAGTTTTTTATTTGCTTTTTATGTATAAGCAAACGCCGAATAAATTAATGTTCTTCACATTTACTCATTCTACTTTTTTGGATTTTTCCAGTTATAAGTAAAACTCCTTCTAAAACCACACCAATACAACACGGAATACAAATCGACTTTATTTTCAAATAAAAAGAAACTAAAATCGCAGCTACTACAATGATTAAGATTAATTTTGTTTTTTTACAAAAAACCTTTACCTCTTGTTCGCTTAAAGTTTTCTCATCAGTATCAATTGGAGCAAACAAGAAAATTACTATTATTAAAATGAAAGTCAAGGTTAGCAAAATAGTAAAGGTTGTAGCATCATTAATTAAATGCATTGCAATATTGCTAATAAAAATACATAGTGTTGTAAAAACTTCACATCGCAATTCTGTTGCTGCATGATACCCACCAGCATACTGTCGTATTATTATGAAGACACCGAAAAAAATAAGGCTTTGAATAAGTGTTTTAAATACTAAACCAAATATTATGGTTATGCATATAAACAAGATATTGGATACAAGTATAAAAAAACCATATTCATATAATTCTCGTTCATCTTCTGACAGCTTACCTGAATGAATAAAATTATTCACAAACATTTTTGATAATTTACTTATCATTTTTGATTTTACTGAAACGTGAAAGAGCTTTGGGAGCCTTAGGTTGATAAATATATACACAACCAGTTGAATTAGCATTCTGCTTCAACATTTTATTTGTTGCAGATACAACAATATCCTTCGCTTTTGTCTTCAAGTTCATCAATATGCCTCCTTTCATATGATTTGCTTCAACAACAAAATATACTAAAACGTATCTGGTTTCAACAATTATATACAAGATATATTTTTTATGACACATAAAATTAAATCACTTCTAACAAGGAAGAAAATCTGCATTTTGTATACTTTTCATACTATTGTAGATATTATTCCCTGTTAGTTTGTTTTATTAAAATTTTCTATATGATACCATAATATAGGGTGAAAAAATGACCATTGATTATAGTTTGCTAGGTTCAAGAATTTGCCAAAGAAGAAAAGAATTAAAGATTACTCAAAAGAAACTTGCCGAACGAATAAATCTCTCAAGTAATCATATATCTGGAATCGAAACAGGTGATAAAAGACCGAGTTTAGAAACACTTTTAATAATATGTCATGAACTGGGGGTCTCGTTAGATTATCTAGTAAATGGTACCGTTTACAGTAACATTGATGCTGAAATAATCGAAAAAATTCACTTTTGCTCTGTGGAAAACAAAAAGCGGATATCTAAAATAGTTGATATCTTTTATGAAGAAAATAAACTTGTAAAATGATAAAACGCATTGTATAATGAGAAAAATTATACAATGCGCTTTTTATTTGGAGGATAATATGAGAATTGCAATATGTGATGACGATAAGGATTATCGTGATTTTTTAATTAATCACATAAATTTTTATTTCAACGATAAACACATACCCTACCAATGCGAGGATTTCTCGTGTGGTGAAGATTTATTAGCTTCAAATTCAAAATTCGATATTGTTTTTCTTGACATCGAAATGAGAGCAGTTAACGGAATTAAAGTAACAGAAAAATTAAACGAGGCTAACAGAAACACAATAATCTTCATAGTTACATCCTTTAATAATTATCTCGATGATGCTATGGACTTGAAAGTTTTTAGATTTATTGATAAAAAACTTATTTCATCACAAAGAATATATTCTGGGTTAGACAAAGCTCTTGAACAAATAAACCGAGGCGAGATTCTAATACGTACTGCAACCGGAGATGTAATAAGAATTGATAAAAATGATATTATGTACGTTGAAGTAAGAAAAAGAGAAACTACCATTGTAACAGTAAACAACTGTTATATATCTCATGAAACATTAACCTTTTTCAAAGAACAATTAGTATCTAATTGCTTTGTAATTCCCCATAATAGTTATATAGTTAATTTGAATTATGTAAGCAAATATCAACGAAGTGAATTGACAATGAAAAATGGTGCTAGGATATTTATTTCTCAAAAGAGGCAACCTGATATAAGAAGGATTTTCTTCGCATTTACAATGGAGGATTAATATGTTGTATCAAAGAATTTTTGAAATATTAATTTTTTTATCTGAAGCTTTTATTATAGTTTATTATGGTCAATCCTTATTTGAACAAAAAAAGAAAAATATAACGATTGTATCGCTTGCTTGTTTGTTTTATATTTCTTTTTTCTTTTTTTATCTCGTATCAACCGGATTAGTGAATACTTTTTATTTGCTTTTTGTAAACTTATTGTTTTTTAAAGTTTCATTCAACTGTAAAATAAAAAACACATTTTTCCATTCTTTAATACTCACTTTTATGATGATAATAACCGAATTCGTTTCAGCATTAGTTACTTCAATGGTATTAGATGCCGGCATTGATTCGTACGAAAGTGATACCACCATATATATTCTGAATTTAATTTTTAGCAAAATGCTTTATTTTATAATTTGTTTGTTATTAACTAGAGTTTTTGCTAGATCAAAAGGTGTGTTTGGTTCAGCTTCTCGTTTTTGGATTCTTATAATTGTTCCAATATCATCTTTATGCACAATAACTGTTCTTTTTAACATCGCATTAATTTCTCAGGTATCTTTTTTTAATAAAGTGATGTGTAGTGTTGCTGCAATGTTGTTAATATTATCAAATATCATTTTGTTTTTTGTTTATGAACGTTCTATTAGGGATGCCGCGGAATTATTAGAGTTAAGGACTGCTGAGCAAATAGCGGAAACAGATAAAAAGTATTTTGAGATTTTAGAGAAAAACAATGAAAACCTTAAAATATTTACTCATGATATAAAAAATCATTTACTCCACATAGCAAATTTGGCTCAAAACGATGAAGTAACTAGCTACATAAACGATTTGTGTGGAACAGTTACAAACTTTGGTAGTTCTGCCATGAGCCAAAATAAAACATTGGATATTATCATAAATAAATACCTATTGCTATGTGAAAGTAAAGCAATACATATTTATTTTGATACTAAAACCGCTAACCTTTCCTTCATTGAACCGATGGATTTAACAACCCTATTAAATAACTTACTTGATAATGCTGTAGAAGCTGCCGAAAACACCTCTGAAAAAGAGATACAGGTTAAATTGTTTACGAAAAACAACTCTATGCAAGTAATCAAAATCACTAATTCGTGTAATACTGAGCCAATAATTAAAAACAAAGAGTTATTAACCGTAAAAAAAGATAAAAATTTACACGGTTTGGGGCTGAAAAGTGTAAAAAAAATTGTTAGTAAATATAAAGGCAGTTTTGAATGGGAATACAAGCAATCTGATAAACAGTTCGAAGTATGTATAATATTTTAATATACAGTGTCTTTAGACACCGATTATTGAATTTATTACGAGATTCAATGTCGGTGTTTTCGTATTTTATGCTCATTTTTTCGTGAGTTGTGCAAAAGCACTTTATTATCCTTTAAATATAACTATCATCAAAATTGGAAAAATGGTTTGCTTCAATAATATAAGAAAGGGTGAATTTTAGAGTTTCAAAGAAATTAACAATTGTATTGTCAATTATGAAAGGATGTAAATTATGAGAATAGGTAAAAAATTGGTATCTCTAATACTTACAATATTAACACTCATGGGAATATTTTCTTGTTCGACTACAGTATTAGCAGAAGAATATAACAGTTATATAGCGGAACAAGAATATCAAGATAAAATCTTAACTGAAACAGTTGAAAATGAAAACCCAAAAGCTGAGATAGTTTGTGAGATCATTGAAAAACGTAATGAGTTCTCAAAAACATATAAACGCTCAGATGGCTCGTTCACAACAGTTTTTTCACAGACACCACTTCACACATATACTGGCACAGAGTGGAAAGAAATTGATAACTCTTTACAATCTAACGGCGACATCATCGAAAACACAAATGGTAAATTCGATATTGAATTTCCTGAAAATTTATCATCAAATGATAAAATCACAATTGAAAACCAAGGCGAAAATATATCCTTTTCCATTAACAATATAGATAACAGCACAGCAGTTGTTGCTCCGAAAGAAGAAACAGCCGATGTTGTGAATAATGACTTGGGAAAGCCTGTTTCCGAAATCACATACGAAAATATTGATGAAAACACCGATGTTCAATACATTGTTTCACCAAATTATGTTAAAGAGAATATTATCGTAAGTGATAAAAACAGCCTTAAGGATACATATTCCTTTGATATTGAAAAAGGTAACCTTGTTGCAACACTTGGTGACGATAACTCAATCAGCTTCAAAAACTCACAAAACGAAACAGTATTTACAATTCCTGCACCTGTTATGGCAGATGCAGAAAATGCTACATCTTACGATATATCAGTAAGTGTTGCAAATGAAAATACAGAGACGCTCACGCTTACTTACACACCTTCAAGAGAGTGGCTCCAGAGCAAAGAGAGAGTATATCCCGTAACTATTGATCCTGTGATTGAAATGCAGAGTGGATATGATGAGGTTATTGAGGATACAATGATTTCATCAGATAGTCCAACAAGAAATTACAGTGATTATTACACCGCAAGAGTGCATAATACAACCACAGCAGACGGTAATAAAGAGCATTCTGAGGTTTTAGTAAAGCTTGATATGGATGCTTTCAGACTTTTCAATAACCCTGAAATTGTTGTTACCGATGCTAACTATTGTGTTCGTGGTTATGTTTCTAAAGGCACAATTGTTGCTAAAGAAATATTTGGTGCTTGGGCAGTTGATGAAATAACCTACGAGGATGTTTATCCGGGCGATAACAGTTCAACAGCTCAGATTACATATGCAGAAGAAAACATAGACTATTTTCTTGGCGAAAATCTTGAGATTGATGATTGCTCGATTACAAATGTTTTTTTGAATATAACAGAGCTTTTCAATAAATGGCTTGGTGGAGCAACAAACAACGGTTTTGTAATTCTTGCCGCAGATTCTGCCGTTTCAGCGATTCTTTCTGTAAGCGGTTATTCAAATCCTGCTCTTCAGGATAGGCATTATAATTCATATGTTTATCTTGATTATGTTGACACAAGCTGTGGAAATGATAGCTTTGAATATCTCACTCAAGAAATAGGCAGAGCAGGAACAGCATATGTGAACACCTTCAGCCGTAGCCTTACAATGACACGAAGCGATATTTCAATGGACGGACTTCGTATGCCTGTAGGTGTAGGCTTTGCCTTTAATCCTGCGCTCAACCATTATTTCGATTACTATATGACTTCTAACGACATAAACATATTTTTTCCATATGGCAATAATTGGTTGCCTTTGAATCTTCAAGGAATAACACAAACAATAGAAAATCAATGGCAGGCTTTTACAGGTGAGGGAACGCTTGTTACCTTTAACCAGACTACAGAAAATGTTGAAGAAACAGATGATGACGGCAACACAACAACCACAGAAAAGATTGTTTTTGAAGCCGACAGCACAAGTGATAGTGGCTATTCCTTAGAGCTGATTGACGAAACAAAATCAGCCTCCGCAACAAACCTTAAGCTTGTTGCTCCTGATGGCACAGCTGCATACTTTAATTCTATGGGTCTTGTAATAGGGATATGCAATGGTGATGATGTGCTTACAGAAACCACCGAAGCAATACGCTATACATATGATTCACAGAATCCTGTGAAGCTCACAAAAATAACAGACGGTGTGGGCAGGCAATATGTGTTCAGCTACAATGCAACCACAGGTCTTCTTGAAAAGGTTAATTGCCTCACAGCAGACGGTACACAAATCAAGGCAGGCACAACAGAAACTGACTTGTGTGTAACTTATGCATACGACACAAACGGCAACCTTACAGGTGTAACATACCCTGACGGCAAAACAGCCACTTACACATATTCAGGCGATAACCTTACCAAGGCACAGAATATTGATAACTATAATATTCAATATACATATGATCCACAGGGCAAGGTTACAAAGATAACCGAAAAATCAGGTGATACACAGGGCAATTTTATCACACTTGAAGCTCTCAGCAATCGTCAGGTGAAAATTACCGATGGCTACACAGGCACCCAAATTCAGCAATTCGGCAAAGACGGAAAGCTTCACTATACCTTTGACGATAAGGGCAATTTCTGCAAGTCTGATTATGCTGTGTCAAGTGATGAAAATGTTTCCACATCAAACGGCTGGGCTGTTGTACCTGAAAACCTTTTAAAGAACGGCACATTTGACACAACAACAGATAATAAACCTACAGGATGGAACAATGCATTTACAGTTGATATTGCAGATATAACTAATGTGCTTGATAATTCCTGTAAGGTTTATGCAACAGAAGAAACAACGGCACTTCAAAGCCGGAATGTAGATGTTGATGGTGGCAAAAATTATACTTTCTCTCTTTATGCAAAATATATCGGTGAAGAAATCCAAGCAACAGACAAGCTCTATCTTTGTATCACCGCAATTGACGAAGATGAAAATGAAACAAGTAAATCTGTTCAAATTTCACCAACCAATGAATTTGAACAGTACAGCGTAACTGTTGCCACAGGAACTGAAACAGATTATGTTACTGTTGAATTTGGTTTGAAAAATAAAACAGGCAATTTCTTGGTAAACAACGCTCAGCTTGAACATGGTAACGGCACAGCTGATTTCAACTATATTGAAAACGGTACATTTGTCCTTTGGGATAACAATAGTCCTGAAAATTGGTCAACATCAACGGTTGTAACCGATTCAATAAATGGTGAATCGGTTCAAGCTGTGAAACTCTTGGGTGGTTTGCCTGAGTACGAGGGTGAAACCCTTAATGATAATATTTCTGCAATCACTCAAACAGTAAAAATCAATGGCAGGAAGGATGAAATATTCTCTGTTGGCGGTTGGTTTAAAGGCTTGTTTAATGATAACCAATTGTCCGATAGCGCAAATGTTGAAGCTACACAGCTCACAAACAGCCTTGCTCAAATCAAGGTGAGCTACAGCTATGATGAAACCACAACAGATGAAAACGGCACAGAAACAACAGAAACCGTAACAGAAAGCTTTGCTGTTGATTTTGCACCGCATAACGATGGCTGGCAATATGCTGTTGATAGCTTCGCACTTAAAGCTGATGTTGCTACTGTTGATGTAACTATAATGGCTAAGAATATCCCTGCAGAGTCCTTTGCCACCAATATTTCTCTCACGAAAGATGAATGTGGTGAGGTAATTGAGGAGGAAGCAACTGAAGAAACAGAAGATGAAGCCTGCTCTTGTGGTTGTGAAGATTGCGCATATGGCGAAAATTGCCCTTGCACAGGTGCCGTGGAAGAAAAGTGCCAATGTCCCGATTGTCTTCGTGAAGAAACAACCACAGAGGATTCTTTTGGCAACACTCTGTCTAATAAATCCTTTGACGGTATAAACTATATTGAAACACTTTCTTCATACACCACAGACGGAAACTACTTGGCTTCATATACCGATGAAAACGGTAATGTTACAACTTATGATTACAACACCCTCAATGGTATTCTTGAAGCTGTAACAAGTCCAATGGGTACGGGCACAAGCACAGCCACCACAACAACAGACTATGAATATGATGCTATGGGTAATGTTGTTTCTGTTTCCACAGATAATAAAGCTTTGCAGTATGTTTACACTAACGACAGATTAACAGAAATAATCACACCAAACGGAAAATATAAGATTATCTATGACGCTTGGGGTCAGATTTTATCTGTTAATGTAGTAACCATAGATGGCACCATTGTTCCTCTTGTGGAATATACCCACAACACAGGTGCTCTCAGAACTCAGGTTGCGACAGCAACATATCGCAATTCTGATACGAACGACAGCACATATCAATATGAGTACAATTCTGATGGTAATGTTACAAATATCAAAATAAACAACGCTGATAAACACAATATTACTTACAGCAGTCTTGGTGACCTTACTGAAATTGAAAATGTTGGTGGCAGAACGGTCAAGTATTCCGATAACGGCACATATATCTACAATGCAGAAGATCAACTTATCTACACCTCTGTTACCGACAGCGAAGGTAAAGAAACAGAAGAAAACTACGGCATTAAGTACAAAGAGCAAGAAGCACAGTACAGCTACGATTCTGCAACAGGCTATTCAACAGAATCAACTACCCTTGATATTGCAAGCTATTATCGTGTTTCTCAATCAGCCGTAACAGATTGGTTTGGCAGAGAAAAATCTCATACCACAACTGTTTATGATATAACCGAAGAAACAGAAGAAACAATCGGAAAAATCTCTACAGAGTACAGTTACAGCTCCGCTGAGGATGGAAAAACATCAGCTAATGTTGAAAAATACATTAATAAGACATATAATAGTGATGGTACAACTGTAAGGGTGTTTGACGGCTACAGTTACGAGTACGACAAGCAAAACAGAATTTCTGCAATAAAACAGCTCGATGTTTTTGGGGCAGAAACTGAAATGTACTCTTATGAATATGACAAACTCGGTCAGCTCGTTCGTTACAATGATAGCAAAGCTGAAAAGACTTACACATATGCTTACGATGGTAACGGCAATATTCTTACAAAATCTGAATATACATACACAACAGGTGCACTCACAGGTGAACCTCAAATAACAACCTATTCCTACGACAACGCTTGGGCAGATAAACTCACAAGTGTTGGAACACAAGAAATTAAATATGACAGTATAGGTAATCCAACAAGCTACCTTGGTGCAACACTCACTTGGGAAGGTAGGCAGCTTACCTCATATTCAAATGCAGAAAACACCTTCAATTATGAATACGACGAGAATGGTATGCGCTACCGCACAACCATTACAAATGATACGGATGGCTCTGTAGGTTATCTTGATTATGTATGGGTTGACAGTAAGCTTATCTCAATTTCATTTACAAGTGATGAGCTTAATCAGACAGTTAAATACCTCTACAATGATTTTGATGAACCTGTTGGTTTTGTTGCAACTCGTGAGGATGGCTCTGTAGATACTTTCTACTACCTGAAAAACGCACAGGGTGATATAACCCACATTGTAAGTGCTGCAGGTAAGAAAATGGTATCATTCACCTACGATGTGTTTGGTAAGCGTACCGTAACATATCAGGCAAACGGCTCTACCACTCCGGGACAGATTGAGTTGCTCACCCAGATGAGAGCTGATCTTCTTAATCCGTTTGCTTACCGTGGTTATTGCTACGACTACGATATGGGTATGTATTATCTTCAATCAAGATACTACGATCCCAACACAGGTCGTTTCATCAATGCTGACGATACAAATTATCTTAACGCTACAGGCACTGTTCTCGGTTGTAACTTATTCGTTTATTGTGAAAATGATCCCGTTAATAACGTGGATCCAAAAGGGAATAGTTGTGCATCAACGGCTTCTTGGTTGTTGCCTATGCTATATAGTTCTATTTTGACATTGAAACTAGCAAAGGCTGCTTTATTGGTTAAGATTGGTGCTATGATCACTGCAATTGCACCATATTTAATAGCTGTTGTAGTAGCAGTAGCAGCGGTTGTTTTGGTTTACTACACAGCTAGAGTTATAACTGCGCAAAAAGCAGATGCAAAAGTAAGAAGCAAAGTTACAAGGAACTCTAAAACAAGGTATTGGAGTGCGACCATATCATGGAGTCATGTGGATATTGGTAAACCTTTAACATATTCCCAAGCTGTTTCTTATGTAAAAAAAGGTTATAATGTTTTTACAGTGACTTGGTATGAAGCGAAAGCGGTTGCACTTGCAGCAGGAGGGACAACAGGTCGAAATAATAAAAAGCTTTACCCTGAAAAACACGGACAGGGAAAAGGGTTTTATTGGCACTATCATACATATAACAGAAAGGGTGGACATGTTTTTTATTTGTTCTAGGGTATTATTATGTATATTGAATTAACTTTTGACTATTATTCAAAAGTGTTATATATTCCAGATGGATATATATATGATTTAAAGTTTATACAGGATTCTTTTGTTAGTTGGATATCAAAACAATCTTCATGTATTATTAATACACCTGATGCACAGTCGGGATTCAATTTTAATGAAGCAGACTTTTTAAAGTTCATAAATAGCGAGATTCTTAAAAATAGTACTGAAAAAGCCTATTTTGTTTCTGGTATACCATCCCCAAAAAAGAAATTTGTAATTAGGTTTTAGGGGCAAAATATAAGACATAAGACAGGGGACGGTACTATGTCCCGTCCCCTGTTGATTCAGAAAACACAAATTTTGCCTCAATCACATCAGATTATGAATATAAGACAGTTGGCAACACAACCACAAATCTTGTTTCTGCAATAAATAACACCATTGCAGGCAATGAAGCAAATAGTGTGAATTATGCCTACACTTACGACACAAACGGAAGAATAACAGGCATTTCAACCGTTTCAAGTGTTCAGAATATGAGCGGTATAACATCGTATGTTTATGATGAATTAGGTCAGCTCGTTTCCGAAACAAACGGCACCACAACCTATGAATATGCATACGATTCAAAGGGCAATATTTCAAGCCGTAAAACGTATTCAGGCGAAACGCTTGTTGATACAGATACCTTCACCTATGGTGCAGATGCTTGGGAAGACAGGCTCGTGGGCTATAATAACCAAGCCGTAACTTATGACAGTATAGGCAATCCTACATCATATTTAGGTGCAACCCTCACTTGGCGTGGTAGAGAATTATCAAAGTATGTTGAGGGAAATAAACAGATTTCCTACAGCTACGATGTTGACGGAATGAGGTACCAAAAGATAGTTAAAACAAGTGGCGTTGAAACCTCTCGTTACGATTATGTTTATTCCGATGGCAAGCTTATTCTTTTAACCCACACAGCAAACGGTTTAGCAAACACCGCAAGGTTTATTTACGATTCCTTTGGTGAGCCACAAGGCTTCATTCTCAATAATTCCGCTTCTTACCTTTACCTGAAAAACGGTCAGGGTGATATTACGGCAATTGTTGATGAAAGCGGTGAAATCCTTGTTCGCTACACCTACAATGCATGGGGAGCAGTTGAGTTCATTGTGCCATTCGGCATTGACCCTGCTGTTACAACCATTCTTGCAACAGTCAGCCCGTTCACATACCGTGGCTATTGCTATGACTTTGATTTAGGTCTTTACTATTTGCAAAGCCGTTACTATGACCCTGAAATCTGTCGCTTCATCAATGCAGACAGCACAGAATACCTTGGCGCAACAGGCACGCTGCTTTCTTACAATTTGTTTGCTTATTGTGAGAATGACCCGGTGGATTATGTGGATGAGATGGGAACCTCGTTTAGTGATAATGTTCAATCTGGTATTGAGTTGGGTAATAAGTACAAGCAAGCTATTGCCTCATCAAAAACAGATTTAACATGGCATCTTAAAAATATTGTAAGCATAGGATATGTAGAAACAAATCGTCACAAATATTATGAATATGTTGTTTATAAAAAATCCTATGGAATGAAAAACTCAAAATATTATTCACACTGTTATTCAACCTATGACACGGTTTGTTTATTTGCAGAGTATTTGTATGGAATAAATTTAGAAAGATATACGTGGTATGGATTATCAACAAAAATAAGAAATGGTTTATTAAATGAGGTAGCTTTATGGGATAAGAAAATAACAAATAAAGTTGCTCGATATTATGCCGGATGGTTAGGTGCAGAATTTGTTAAAGATAATTTGATTTTTGGAGGCTAAACCATGAAAAGAATTTTTTTGTTATTACCATTGTGCCTTTTGTTGCTTGTTATGTTTTGTTCATGTGCCCAAATACATGATGAAGAAAAACTGATTAAAAAATATGAGCAAACACATTCTAGGCAAAGTATTTATAATTTGTTCGATTATTATATAGATCAAAACAACTACCAGCAAGTGGTGCGATATGGAAATGAACTATTTGCTGAAGTCGACTCATTAAGGGGAATAAAAATTTGGCGTGAAGGCTATGAGTATGACCCTGATTATGCACTTGACTCATATTTACAAGATTATTGTTTTGCTTGCTCGCATGTCTACAAAGATCAAGAGTATGTGGATGCATTATTAGCTGTTTTGGATTTGTATACTGATTTTGGTTATGCAGCTGTTGGATATAGTGAATCAATAGATGAATATTATTCTCTTAGCAAAAATGTTGATGTTTGTTTGGTTTTATATGACAAGCTTATTGAATCTTCAGACCATATATACATTAAAAAATTATATCAAGAGAGAAAAGTTTCGTTTTTAAAAAACAACACTGATTATCAAGATGATATAATTAGCGAAGAAATAATACTGAGACAGTATGAAGAAGAGGTTTCTAATGATATACTGAAAGCTAAAGAAAGTGGTATGAGCGTAGAAGAATATTTAGAAAAAGTCAGAGAATAATTGCTCAGGACAATCAGCTGACTGTTCTGTGATTGAATCATAATCCTTGGTAAGACAGGGGACGGTACTATGTCCCGTTCTCTGTTGATTCAGAAAACACAAATTTTGCCTCAATCACATCAGATTATGAATATAAGACAGTTGGCAACACAACCACAAATCTTGTTTCTGCAATAAATAACACCATTGCAGGCAATGAAGCAAATAGTGTGAATTATGCCTACACTTACGACACAAACGGAAGAATAACAGGCATTTCAACCGTTTCAAGTGTTCAGAATATGAGCGGTATAACATCGTATGTTTATGATGAATTAGGTCAGCTCGTTTCCGAAACAAACGGCACCACAACCTATGAATATGCATATGATTCAAAGGGCAATATTTCAGGGTAGCACAGGGGAGGGTAGCACAGGGGACGGTTCTCTGTGCTAGCTGGAAAAAGATAGTTAAAGCAATTCTCAGAATAGCACAGGGGACGGTTCTCTGTGTTCGCAGGAAAACAGGTAGCACAGGGGATGGTTAGCGTGAAAGTCTACGATATGTAGAGAGCGTTTTTTCAAAACCACAATATATTGATTTAACAACTTTCATGCGTTGTGTGTGCTTTTTGGAGCATGCGGTGTTCTCTGTGCTAGCCGGAAAAAGATAGTTAAAGCAATTCTCAAAGGGCGATTTGCTCGCATTTCGCCCTTTGGGGCAACCCCACAAGCTACCTTGGTGCAACGCTCACATGGCAAGGCAGACAGCTTACCTCATATTCAAATGCAGAAAACACCTTCAATTATGAATACGACGAGAATGGTATGCGCTACCGCACAACCATTACAAATGATACGGATGGCTCTGTAGGTTATCTTGATTATGTATGGGTTGACAGTAAGCTTATCTCAATTTCATTTACAAGTGATGAGCTTAATCAGACAGTTAAATACCTCTACAATGATTTTGATGAACCTGTTGGTTTTGTTGCAACTCGTGAGGATGGCTCTGTAGATACTTTCTACTACCTGAAAAACGCACAGGGTGATATAACCCACATTGTAAGTGCTGCAGGTAAGAAAATGGTATCATTCACCTACGATGTGTTTGGTAAGCGTACCGTAACATATCAGGCAAACGGCTCTACCACTCCGGGACAGATTGAGTTGCTCACCCAGATGAGAGCTGATCTTCTTAATCCGTTTGCGTACCGTGGTTACTGCTATGACTACGATATGGGAATGTATTATCTTCAGTCAAGGTACTATGACCCCAATACAGGTCGTTTTATCAACGCTGATGACACTAACTACCTTAATGCTACAGGCACTGTTCTTGGTTGTAACTTATTCGCTTATTGTGAAAATGATCCAGTAAATATGGTGGATCCGTTTGGTTTTTATTATATAAAACTATCTACTCTTGCCAAAGTTTTAGTTTATGTTATTGGGTTCAATCCAATAGGTGCAACATTATTATATGTTGGGTATAAAAAACTTAAAATGCTAATAGTTGCAAAATTAGCCATTATAGGTGCAAAACTAGGAGGTTTTTATGTTCCTCTAAAAGTGGCATTTGCATTACTATTTAGCGTTCTTGGTTTATCGATTGGTTCTTCAATAGCAAGTGCGCTTTGGGATTGTGCTAATACAGGTAAAAGAGGAATTGAGTTTACAATAAGAAAAAATAGATGGGGAGTCCCGTATAAATTAGATATTTACGCTAGGTAAATGAGTATTTATACGTAGCAAAAATTTATGTGTGTATTTCTTTTGGTTGAGTTTTTTTCAATTTTGCCATGGAGAATTGGAGTGTCAAATTCATTATTCTCTATAATGTGTTTCCTTTTGTATATTCCTTATTCAATATATAGATATAAGTTATTAAAAAAAAGGGTAATACGTAAAATGAGAATGCAAATATTTGTGGAAATAACTTTGGCAATTTTATTTAATCTATTAACTATTTTGTTGGTGGAATCTATTGCAACAATTGAGTTCTATTTATTGCAATCACTTTCAATAGCTCCAACTATATTGTTTGAGTTTTATGAAAATAATAAGACATTATATAAATCGAACCACTAAAACACCTATAAATATCTCTTGTTAATATTTATAAACCGATTATTGAGCTTAATACAAAGCTCAATAATCGGTGTTTTCGTATTTTATGCTCATTTTTTCGTAAGTTGTGCAAAACTTCTTTAAACCTTCACAAATATAAGTATTATCAAAATTGGAAAATGGTTTGCTTCAATAATATAAGGAGGGGTTAAAGCTAAACCTTAAAACGTTAAATTTATTGCATTCCCACTTACGAAAGGATGTAAATTATGAAAATTAGTGGCAAAATTTTAGCAATCATACTTTCTGTATTAACATTAATGAGTGTATTTTCTGTTGCAACGCCTGTTGTAGCGGCAGATTTGCAAAGTGTAAATGCAGAAGAACTTGTACCTGCTGATGAAGATAAAATCACAGAAGAGCTGTTCTCCGAAGAAGTGTCGGAATCTTCTGATAATGAGCTGACAGTTATTGGTGAAGACGAAAGCCGAAGAACAGCAGACACAAAGCACTTCATAATGAGTGATGGTAGCCGTAAGGCCGTAATATACGGTAATGCGGTACATTATGCCGACAGCAACGGCAAATGGCAGGAAATCGACAATACCCTCACCTATGACAGCGAAAAGAAGGAATACCGAAACAAGAACAACAGCTTTAAAGCCACCTTCAAGGAAGATTTCAACGAAGAAAATCTTTTCACTCTTGAAAACGAAGGCTATACAATTTCTTGGGAATATGAAGCCAATGTTCTGAGAAAAGCCATAACAAAAACAGAGTACAAGAACAAAGAAAAGCCTGACGACAAGGTTATGCAATATGCCGCACAGTCTGAGGATAAGATTAAGTACAAAAACTTTGAATCAGATTGTGAATTGGAATATGTTGTTACTGATAACGGCGTTAAGGAAAACATTATTCTTAACTCAAAAACAAACAAGAATGAGTTCACATTCAAGGTAACGGCAGAGGGCTTAACGCTAATCAAAAACCAAGACGGTAGTATCAGCGCCAAAAATGCTGAGGGCGAAGAAATTTTCTTTATTCCTGCTCCGTTTATGTATGACTCTAACGATGTCTATTCTTACGATGTTTCATATGAAATAGAAGAACAGAACGGTACATACACAATCACAGTTGTGGCAGATAAAGATTGGCTCAAAGAAGACGCCAGAATTTATCCGGTTGTAATTGACCCTGTAATATACACCAAGCAGACATCAACCTCTGTTTCTTCAACTTTTGTTACCTCAGCTTTACCAACTGCAAACTATGGTAGCAGACAGGACATTTATGTTGGTCATGAATCTGCAAACTATGGCAAGTGCTATGCCATGTTCAAAAACACACTGCCAACCCTCAATAAAGGTGATATGGTTGTAGGTGCATATCTTAATCTGTATCTTTACAACACAAGCTTTGATGGTGGCAGCTCTCAAAGACAGCTCGATGCCCATATTATCACATCAAGCTGGACTGAAAATTCTGTTACATGGAATACAAAACCTACATACAATAGCATAATTACTGACTACTGTTTCATGAACAACGGCGAAGCCGCATGGAAAAGCCTTGACATTACTAAAGCAGTAAAAGGTTGGTATGAAGGCTCTTTCACAAATCATGGTATTCTAATTAAAGAACATGACGAAAGCCTTACCCCTGCAAGAGGTATTTTCCGTTCAGAAAATGCTACAAGTATAACAGAAGGCATACCATATATTGCTATTGACTATCGTAACAATAAAGGTACAGAAAGTTACTGGAGTTATTCCGGTTTTTCAGCAGGTATTGCAGGTATTGCAAATGTTAATGATTATTCAGGTAATTTGGTTTATTCGGTTCCGCTTGTAAGTAGTGTGAGCGAAATTATGCCTGTTGCTTTGAATCTTGTGTATAATTCATATTCATCATCGCAAATATATACTGCAGGTAAAAATAGTTCTAATATTACTTCTGCAGGTAGAGGTTGGAAATTAAATGTTCAACAAACGTTGTTGCCGTCATCTGAATATGGTTTAACAGGTGAGGCTGCTTCTAATTATCCTTATGTATATACAGATGGTGATGGAACAGAACATTATATTGCCAAAATAATCGAAGATGATGGTACTATTGTGTATAAAGATGAAGATGGTCTTGGATATACATTTACACATCCGGGTACATCGATAGCGGAGTATAAATTGACTCAGGATGACGGGTCATTTATGTACTTTAATGCTAAAGGTAATCTTATAAAAATTTATAACAGCTACAGCATACCTATACAATTGCAATATGATTCAACAGGAACAAAGCTTCAAAAAATTATTGATGGCTCTAACCATACTTATACAATAAAGTATTACAGGAATGTTGCCGATACCGGAGATTCAAATTATATAGAAACCATAACTGATAATGCAGGCAGAACAATTAAACTTTCAATTTCAGGTAAAATATTAAATGGTATAACCTTTTATGATACTGATGACAAAGCGTATTTCCGTTATACTACTGGCGTTAATGGAGATGACAGTAATTTGCTTGATTACACCTGGTCAACAGATGGCAAAGGACTTGCTTTTCAGTATTTATCAAAAGCAAAAGGTAGCCGTGTTAGTCAGGTTACGGAATTTGCCTCCGATACACTTGCAGGTGCAGCTGCATCCGCAAGAATAATCGGCACAATTGTTACTTTTGATCGTTCACTTTATAATACAACAATCATTCGTGCGGCGGGTGTAGACGGAGTTCATAACATAACAAATTCTGGCAACGGCTCCGATGATATTATTACAACGTTGCAGTTTGATAATCTGGGAAGAACTCTTTCACAACAAGTGAAATTTGGTAGCGGTGAATCAGTTGGTGCAGGCTCTTATTCATACACAGATAGTGATGAGGTAGAAAGTCGTAATAAAATTACGTCTGCTGCAACGTTAAACAAAAACACCGTAAATCTTTTAAATAATAATAGTTTTGAAACAACAAGCAATTGGTATTTCAGTTCAGGTGGTGGTGTTACAGCTACACATAGTTATACAACAGAAAATACATATTATGGTAGCAAAGCAGTAAGTTTAACTAATAGCAATGTGACTTCTGCTTATAAAAATTATGTTTTCCAATCAATTAATAATCCGACGATAGGCCAAAAGTATACATTTTCTGCATATGTAAAAGTTGAATCACTTGAGGTACAAAACAATCTTAGTACAAAATCAGGCGCATACGTGCGTATAATTGCCTTGGGTGAAACAGATAATATTCTTGCGGATTCGTATTCCGCTGTTATAAAAACAGATACAAATAGTGGGATTAATAACGGTTGGCGTAGAGTATATGTAACAATGCAGATACCTGAAGGTACAAAATACATAAATGTTTATGCCACACTTGATAGTGCATCCGGTACAATGTATGTTGATGGTGCACAGTTAGAGGTAGGCACAACGCCAACAAGTGTAAATTTATTGCAGAATTCAGGTTTTGAAAAGTATTCTGCAACAGGAATCAATAACTGGACTCCGTCTTCAGGTGTAACATATACACAAGGCACAACGGGCAATTCCACCGATAACAACAAGGAAGGTTCTGCTTCACTTAAAATAACAGGTACTGCTGACAAAAGTATTGGTTTTTCTCAATATGTAAATGTCGGCCCAAATGAAAACGATACATATATTATCAGTGGTTGGGCAACTGCACATTCTGTGCCTTTAACACATCATTCTGTTGGTAAATTTGAAATTGCTGTCAGGGTAACGTATTCCTGCAGTGATGGTACTACCGTTACTCAATATAAGGATTCAGCAATATTTAACCCAACAATTTCAAGGTGGCAATATGCGGCATCTGCTTTCAGCCTTAAATATGAAAAATCAGATACTGCAGATACAAAAACTTATACACCAACAAAAATAATGGTTATGCCAAGGTTTAACCGTCAACCCAACTATGCGTATTTTGACCATATTCAGCTTATAAAGGACGTTGCACAGACATACGTTTATGATGACGAGGGTAATGCAACAACAGTTACTGCCAATGCAGAACAAAAAAGCGATATGACTTATGATGGCGATGACCTTAAAACATATACTGATGCCGAAGGCTATACTTCTGAATTCAGTTATAATGATAAGCATTTGCTGGTGCAGGCAAAAACACCAAAGGGTATAATAACAAAATATACGTACAATAACCAAGGTCAACTTATTTCAACCGAGGTTGTTGGTACAGACGGTAATTCGTCATCTGTTACTTCGCAAACTTATACAAATGCATCTTCAGGTATTTCTGCTGGTGCTTACGTTTCAAGTATTACAAATGAATTGGGCAAAACCACTAATTACACCTACAATATGCCAACAGGTGCAAAAACACAGGTTACCGATGTAAAGGGTAATACAACCACTTATGCATATAATTCAAATTATACAAAGTTACTGCAAACAGTAAGCGATTCAACAAAGATTGAGTACACTTATGATGGTAATAGAATTGGCTCTATAAAATTTGGTTGTACAGACGATGCAGATTTGTATGAGGAATTTTCATTTGAGTACGATTCTTTCGGTAACGTAATTAAAACAAAGGTTGGCTCAACTGCCCTTGTTACAAATACGTATGGCACTAACAATGGTTTGTTGCAGCAGACTAATTATGCTAATAATGATGCAATACGTTACCAATACAATAAAGCCGGTATTGTAACAGGCATATATCAAGATAATAATGGTGTAAGCCAATATCGCAAATTTTCTTGGGATTACTCTTCAAACGGTACACCACGTGAGCATAAAGACGGTCACACAAAATTGATGTATAATTACAGTTATGACTCTATTGGTAGGCTTATACGTACCGATATTTCAGATAGTCAGACATTTGCTTATGTTGGTGCAACGGAGTACGGTTATGATTTGCGTAACAACCTTACGTCAATTGTGAATGATATCGGCGGTAACAATTATGCCCAGTATTACTATTATTCAAATACAGGTATTGGTAACGCTGCTAACGATACAAAGGATAATTTGCCTACTCGTTACAGAGTGCTTGGTAAGTACACAAATTATACCTATGATTCACTTAACAGGCTTACAAACAAAACTGTTGACGTTACAACTGATATTAATACCGCTTATTACTATAACACAGTAACAATCGGCTCAAAGACAAGGCAGACTAATCAATTATCTTGTGAGGTTGTAAACGGCATATCTTACCATTATACCTACGATGATGTTGGTAACATTACAGCAATCAAAAAAGGTACGGGCGTCAGCTCAACCCCTTCAAATTACAGGGAATATACTTACGATAATCTTTACCGACTTGTTACCGAAAAACAGTATGATACCTGTCAGATTATTACCTATGAATATGACCATTTAGGTAATATCAATTCAAAAACAATAAGCACGTATCAGGATTCTTCTTTTACAGGCACACCAACGGTTAAAACAATAAATTATACCTATACTGATGGCGGCAACGATGGTTGGAATTACCTTTTAACTTCTTATGATGAAAATGGAGATAACGTTATTGACGAAAACGAAAATATATCGTATGATGAAATTGGTAATCCGTTAACGTATCGTGGAGCAACAATGTCTTGGTACGGCAGACAAATGAGGCAGTTTGTAAAAAATGGCATTACAACCACAATGACCTACGATGCCGACGGACTTAGAAGCACTAAAACCGTTAACGGCGTTAAAACAGAGTACCAGTACGTTGGTGATAAGCTTTATTACGAAAATCGTGGAAACGGTGATTCATTCTACTATTACTATGATAGTTACGGCAATCTTTGTGCTTTTTATCATCATAGAAACGGCACAAAAACGGCTTACCACGTTGTAACCAATTCCCAAGGCGATGTTATTGCTATATACAACTGGTCAGGCTCAACCAAGGTTGCCGAATACAAGTACGATGCTTGGGGCAACTGCACAATAGTTTCCGACACATCATCAACCGGTATTGCTACACTTAATCCAATCAGGTATAGAGGTTATTATTACGATAACGACCTCGGTTTGTATTACTTGCAAAGCAGATACTACGATTCCGAAATCGGTAGGTTTGTTAATAGTGACAATGTTACTGATCCGGGTGCCGGTCTTATGGGCTTCAATACCTTTATTTATTGTGGCAATAATCCTGTTAATGCGGCAGATCCTACAGGTCATTGGATTATAAAAGATGGACTTAAATGGTTAGCTCAGAAAGTTTCAGAAAAAGTAACAAAAATTAAAGAAAAGTGTTCAACAAATCGAGGCACTTATCAGATAGGCGGAGTTGGTGCGATATCTGAAGGTGTTGAAATTACTAAGAGTAAAGGAATAGCTATTGATCTTAGAGGAAATATTGGAATAACAGAATCTAAAGGAGGCGGTGTTGGCTTTACAAATGTTTCAGGTTCAGTTTATAAAACGGTTACTAATGCACCAGATATAACATGTTTAAAAGGGGAATCTGCTCAAATAGGTGGATCGGTGTCTGTCGAAGGATTATCTGTTGGTGGAGAAGTTACCGTGTTTGAAAATCCGTATTCTGAAAATAATGAGTTATTGTTTGGTGGTACTGTATCGGTTGGAGCTGGTCCAAATCCATATGAGGCACATGCTGAAATTACGACAACTACAGTTGAGTATGTAAATATTTTTGATGAAATAAATAAAATTTGTTATAGGATTATGGAGTGGTGAGCATGTTTTTAAGAAAAATGAAAATTTTGTTTATAATTTCAGTATTTCTTTTTGTTTTTCCTCACCTGTTCTTTCTTGTAGCTGACTTAGATATTTCTTATAACGGTTTTGTTGTTGATGAAAACGAAAATGTTTATATAATTAAAAGAGGTGAACTTGTTGTATATAAAAACAACTCGTGCTTATATTCCATTGATATGTCAGGTAAAGGTGTTTATCGTTTAACTGTTTATGATAATAAAATTCTTATTATACAATCGGATGATAAATATCATTTTTTAGATAAAACGGGAAAAGAAATATCTATTACCGAAGAAGAATTTATTGACATCAGAGATACAAATACGCTTGGGTTGGATTCTGCGAGTATATATACAACGGAAAAAACAAGTTATAAATTAGAAGATAGATATCTGAAAACAAAAATTGTTGATACAGCGGATGGTAGAGTTGTTTATGAAATGGATAACAAGTGTTTTGTTGCAAAGATACTTTTCTATGCTTGTATTATTTTCTCTGCCTTTTTAATAGTGTATATCATACCAAAACTTAATAAGTTTTATTTGGAAACACCGCCGCCAAACACAAGAATTAAACCAACATTTGAGTTGCCGTGGTAATAATTAACCAGAAAATGCATTTTCTGGTTGATGTTTAAATTTAGGAATGGTGAATATGAAGACTAAAGTTTTTCGCACAATGTTCTTTTTCGGAATTTTAATATATTTTGTTTCAGGGTTTTTAATTTACATAACTGGCTATGATATTTCTTACGAAAGCTTTGTTGTGGATGAAAATGAAATCGTTTATTTATGTAAATCAAACGAAATTGACGTATACAATGGTGACTCTTATTTGTATTCAATTGATGTATCCGAATACAGAGGATTTAATTTTATTGCCTACAATAACAACGTGTTGATTCAACGCGGAGGGAATTATTATTCTGTTAATGAAAAAGGTGTGGAAACACCCATTACAAGTGAAGAATTTAATAGTGTTATGGAGGCGAATAAGATAGCGTTAAATTCACAAACCAGGTATACAACACAAGAAACAAGCTATAAAATGAAAAATAAATATCTGAAAACTAAAATTGTTGATGAATCAGACAATAGAGTTATATATGAATTAGATAATAAACATTTATATATAAAGCTAGGGTATTATGGTTGTACGGCGATTGCAACTGCTTTAATTTTATATGCAGTGGCAAAGGCAGATAAAAAAGACTTGTTTAACAGAACAAGATAAGACAGGGGACGGTTCTGTGTCCTAATAGATTCAGTGCCGTCCTACACCCCAAATTGTTACAACCACAATGACCTATGATGCAGACGGACTCAGAAACACTAAAACCGTTAACGGTGTTAAAACCGAGTACCAGTACGTTGGGGATAAGCTTTATTACGAAAATCGTGGGAACGGAGATTCCTTCTACTATTTCTATGATAGTTATGGAAAGTTATCTGCGATCTACCACCACAGAAACGGAACGAAGGTTGCTTACCACGTATTGACCAACTCACAAGGTGATGTTATTGCTCTCTACAGCTGGGCAGGTGCACTTGTTGCGACCTATGAATACGATGCATGGGGCAACTGTACAATACTTTCCGATACATCATCAACCGGTATTGCTACACTTAATCCAATGCGTTACCGTGGCTATTACTATGATAAAGACCTTGGTTTGTATTATCTTCAGTCAAGATATTACGATGCTGAGATTGGTAGGTTTATTAATGCGGATGGCTATATTTCAACTGGTCAAGGCGTAACAAGCTACAACATGTTTGCTTATTGTAATAACAACCCTGTTATGTATATTGACCCTAGAGGTACAGATTCATTTGAAGTAGTGGAGTTTTTTGATGATCTTATAGAGTTTATGTTCAAAATGATTTCTATAACATCGACTAATTCCACTTCAACTCAAATAACAACATCTGATTCCACAAAGAAAAAATCTTTTGAATTTCTTGATGAAATATCTGTACTTTCAATAGTTTTAGAAAGTTTAATTGATATAGAGGAAGAAATTAATAGCGAAACCGAACTAGGAAAGATTATATGGGACTTTTCTATAGAAACAGGTTTTGACGTGGTTACAACCAGTGTTGGTACCATGATAGGCACAAAAATTGGTGGTCTTATAGGAGCTGGTGGTGGTACATTTGTTTTACCTGTAATTGGAACTGTTAGTGGTGGAACCATAGGTATAGTTGTTGGTTTGATTGTTACTCCTTGTTTTGTTTCAATATTAGATTATGCTTTGGAAGATACTAAAGATTGGCTGAAAGGACTGTATCCATAAATGGAAAAAATTTCTAATAAAAATCCTGATATATCTTATTCAACTCTTTTAATATCGTTTTTATGTTTTTCTTTTACTCAGTTTATTGCTGTGTATATACAAAAA
>X40_Bactrian_Camel__coassemble_14_pt1 | contig 38298 bp, 32 predicted proteins | sample X40_Bactrian_Camel__metabat2_low_PE_002 | metagenome-assembled genome bin X40_Bactrian_Camel | reverse complement strand
GAAAGGAGACATAATTAAAAACCACCCCCTTTGAGATGGTTTTAATTATACGTGAGTTTATGAAAACAATCGGTTTTTTAGGCTGCGGAAATATGGGCGGAGCTCTTGCAAAGGCAGCAGTTAAATCCATTGGTGCAGAAAATATATTCATTTTTGATATTGATACAAAAAAGGCAAAGGCCTTTGCAGACGAAACAGACGTAAACGTTGCAGATGCAGAGTACATAGTTTCAAATTGTGATTACATATTTTTGGCAGTTAAGCCACAGATGTTAAAGTCACTTTTTGAAAAAATTGCACCTGTTATTGAAGAGAGAACAACGGATTTTACTCTCGTTTCTATGGCGGCAGGCGTATCTGTTGCATCTATTCTTGCAATGGCACAAATAGATTGCCCCGTAATCCGTATTATGCCGAATATGCCTGTTGCAGTTGGTGAGGGTATGATCCTTTACACTGCAAATGAATTTGTTTCAAAAGAGGTGCTTGACGGTTTCCTTGATTCAATGAAATACGCAGGTACACTCGATAAAATAGACGAGGATAAAATTGATGCTGCATCCTGTGTTTCAGGCTGTGGTCCTGCCTTTGTTTTTATGTTTTGCGAGGCACTTGCAGACGGAGCAGTTGACTGTGGACTTCCACGAGATAAGGCAATGCTTTATGCGGCACAAACGCTTATTGGCTCTGCTACCATGCTTATTGAAACAGGGGAGCATCCCGGTAAATTAAAGGATGCAGTTTGTTCACCTGCCGGTACAACCATTGAAGGTGTCAAGGCTCTTGAGGAAGGTGCATTCCGTGCAGCTGCAATGAATGCAGTAAAGAAGGCAAATAAAAGAACTCTGGAGCTTGGAAAGTAAGAATCCGGATGTTTTGCCTTCGGCAAAGGAGATAAAGACGTATCATCTGATATGATACGCGATACGTTCTTCGGACACAAAAAAGGAAGAGGCGAGCGCCTCTTCCTTTTTTGTGATTTTTTATTTTATTTCATTTTCATTGAGATGTCGAAGGCTTCAACTGAATGCGTAAGAGCACCGATGGAAAGTATATCTACTCCAAGCTCTGCAACGCTACGAAGTCTCTCTTTTGTAAGGTTGCCTGATGCTTCAAGAAGTGCCTTGCCGTTAACAAGCTTCACAGCTTCCTGCATTGTTTCATTACTCATATTATCAAGCATTATAATATCTGCACCTGCACTCAAAGCCTCTTTAACCTCGTCAAGAGTTCTTGTTTCAACCTCAATTTTTACTGTGTGGCCGATTTTTTCACGAAGAGCCTTAACTGCAGGAGTAATGCCACCTTTTGCATCAATGTGGTTATCCTTAAGCATAGCACAGTCTGAAAGATTGTAACGGTGATTCTTACCGCCGCCGCAGGTTACTGCGTATTTTTGGAGAGAGCGAAGGCCCGGAAGAGTCTTTCTTGTGTCGGCAATTGTTGACGAGGTACCCTCTATTTCCTTTACGCAGATATTTGTTATTGTGGCAATGCCACTCATATGCTGAATAAGATTAAGTGCAGTTCTTTCGCCCTTTAAAAGTCTTACGGTTTTGCCCTTGAACTCTGCAATAAGGTCGCCCTTTTTTACTGCGTCACCGTCTTTTTTGTATACCGTACAAGAGAAGGTGTCGTCAAGCAGAGCAAAAACTCTCATGGCAACGTCTATACCACAAAGTACGCCTTCTGCCTTTGCAACGAAGTAAGCCTCACTTGTTTCGTTTTCGTCTAAAAGATAGTCTGTGGCAACGTCTATGTAGTTAATATCCTCTTTAATAGCGTTTTTAATAAGGTCATCAATATAAAATTGTGGTAAAATCATCTGTCTACCTCCTTGAGAATTATATAAGCAATAGTAGCAAGGGAAAGAGCCTCGCAATAATCTGACGTAACGGCAAACTTGCCGTTTTTAAGTCTCTGCAAAATACTTTCTATTCTGTTTTTTGCGTTATGGATAGCACCTTCGTCGGGGATAACAAAGTATGCCCTTTGCAAAATATCACGAATCTCCGTTCTTGTGCCCTTTGGTAAAGGAGCGCCTGTGCGAACAGGCTCCTCTTCGTTTTCAGGCACGGTTACTTTATAAAAGCCTGCGTTAATACATTTTGTAATATCCTCTGCAGCCTTTCTGCCGAAAACAAGTGCTTCAAGTAAGGAGTTACTTGCAAGTCTGTTTTTGCCGTGTACACCTGTGCAGGAGCATTCTCCTGCGGCATAAAGACGGGGAAGAGTTGTTCTTGCGTTAAGGTCAACCTCAATTCCACCCATAAGATAATGCTGACAGGGGAAAACGGGAATAAGGTCTTTGGAGATATCCACACCTTGTCTGAGGCAGCCTGCATAAATGCCGGGAAAACGGTTTTTGAGATATTCCTCACCTTTATAGCGTATATCAAGGTAAAAACTGTTACTGCCTAAACGGCGGGATTCCATAATAATTGAACGGGAGACCACGTCACGAGGTGCAAGCTCAAGACGTTCATCGTACCTGTCCATAAAGCGTTCCTTGTTGCAATTAAGAAGATATGCACCTTCACCTCGTACTGCCTCGCTGATAAGGAATTGCTCACGGTTTGCACCGTTGAAGGCAGTCGGATGAAATTGTACGTAGCTGAGATTCTTTATGGCGGCGCCCATTTCGTAAGCAAGGCGTATGCCGTCACCTGTGGCAACAGAGGGATTGGTTGTGTACTTGTATACACGTCCGATACCGCCTGAGGCAAGTAAACAGAAATCTGCGTATATTATTTTAAAGTCCGAGCCCTGCATAATTTCAATTTTGAAGCCGTTTTTGATTCTGTCCATAGAGGTTACCATTGTTTCGTCGCAAATGGTAACGTTTGGCTTCTTCTCTACGGCAAGCATAAGCTTATCCACCATTTCCTTGCCTGAGGTATCCTTGTGGTGAACGATTCTTCTTCTGCAGTGTCCGCCTTCAAGAGTTTTTATAAGCTCGCCGTTTTCGTCACGGTCGTATTCCACACCGTATTCAATTGTTTTTAAAACGTCGGCAGGTCCCTCTGTGCAAAGCTCGGTAACTGCCTCTAAGTCATTTTCTCTCTTACCTGCAATGAGTGTATCCTCAACGTGCAAATCGTAGCTATCATTTTCCAAGTCAAGCACACAGGCAACACCACCCTGTGCAAGAGAGCTGTTTGACTGATGACGTTCTTTTTTTGAAAGCAGAAGAATATCGGTGCTTTCGGGGAAATTAAGGGCTGCATAAAGTCCTGCAACACCACTACCCACAATAACAACCGTATAATTCCTTTTTAATTCGGAAAGGTTCATTTTATTACCCCAATTCCAACATTTTGTTAATGCTGACAAGTGCTTTTTTTCTTAAGTCCTCAGGAAGAATAATCTCTTCTCCTGCAGTACCCTCGAGAGCATTAACGATATCCTCAAGTCTGATTTTTTTCATATCCTCGCAGCAAAGCTTTTCAGGCGCAAGCTGAATAAAGCGACTGCCGTTTTCTTCGTGCAAGGTAAGATAATCTGCCACACCTTTTTCCGTGCCGATAATAACCTCACCCGGAGTAGCCTTTGCGTAATTTATAATTTCGCTTGTGGCACCTATCATATCGGCAAGCTCCACAACCTCTTTTGGTGATTCGGGATGAACTGCAAATTTTGCATTCGGGTACTTCGCTTTACAGCTAAGCACGTCCTCTTTTGTAAGCTGAGCGTGAACGGGACAGTAGCCGTCCCATAAAATAATATTTTTTTCGGGAAGCTTTGCTTTAACGAAGGAGCCTAAGTGTTGATCGGGGATAAAAAGAATTTTATCTGCCGAAAGCTTTTCTACAATCTTTATTGCAGAGGAGCTTGTTACACAAACGTCACATTCAGCCTTGAGAGCAGCAGTTGTATTAATGTATGCCACCACAACGCTATCGGGATTTTCCTCCTTGAATTTGCGTACTCTTTCAGGAGAAATTTGCTCTGCCATAGGGCAGGTAGCAGACGGCACAGGCAGAATCGTTACCGTGTCGGGAGAAAGGATTTTTACACTTTCCGCCATAAAGCGAACCCCACACATAATAACCTTTTTTGCCTTTAGCTCGGCAGCCTTTTTGCTTAAGAAAAAGCTATCGCCCGTAACGTCGGCAACGTCAATTATATCAGGCTCCTGATAAGTGTGAGCAAGTATAATTGCTCCCGTTTCTTCCTTGAGCCTCTTTATTTTGTTTTTTAATTCTACACTATTCACGTTATCACCCGTTTCATAGAAGGATATGCTTACCCATTATTCTTCATTATAATTATAGCATTATTTTACGGATTAGCAATATAAAAATTCCAAAAAGCATAAATAGGGAATTATTAGTAAGATAAATTAAATTACTTGTTATAATAATGTTGAAATAGTCAGGGAAATATTGTATCATAATAGAGATTTGATTAAATTTAAACGGAGGTAGAAAAATGAACTCCTATCTTGAAAAGGATTTTAGCTTTCTCGAAGGTGCCGACAGTGAGCTTTTTGAGGCTTTCCGTCAGGAACAGATTCGTCAGAGCAGAAACATTGAACTTATTGCAAGTGAAAACTATGCATCAGCAGCAGTAATGGCAGCAAGTGGCAGTATCTTCACAAACAAATATGCAGAGGGTTACCCGTCAAAAAGATATTACGGTGGCTGCGAATACGTTGACATTGCAGAAAATCTTGCTATCGAAAGACTTAAAAAGCTTTTTGGCTGCGAATATGCAAACGTTCAGCCACATTCAGGCTCGCAGGCAAACTTTGGTGTGTATTTTGCACTTCTTCAGCCGGGCGATACCGTTCTTGGTATGAGCCTTGCAGACGGTGGTCACCTTACACACGGTTCACCTGTAAACGTAAGTGGCTCATATTTTAATTTTGAAAGCTACGGCGTTGATGACAACGGCTTCCTTGATTACGATGCCCTTGAGAAAAAGGCAGTTGAATGTAAGCCAAAGATGATTGTTGCAGGTGCATCTGCTTATCCAAGAACAATTGATTTTAAGAAAATTCGTGAGATTGCAGACAAGGTCGACGCATTATTTATGGTAGATATGGCACACATTGCAGGTCTTGTTGCTGCAGGTGTTCATCCGTCTCCTGTTCCTTATGCACACGTTGTTACCTCAACAACACACAAGACTCTTCGCGGTCCTCGTGGCGGTATTATCCTTACAAACGATGAGGAAATTGCAAAGAAGGTAAACAAGGCAATTTTCCCCGGTATACAAGGTGGTCCGTTGATGCATATTATTGCTGCAAAGGCAATCTGCTTCGGTGAGGCGCTTAAGCCTGAATTTAAAGAGTACGGTAAAAAGGTTGTTGCTAACTGTAAGGCATTGGAGAATGCTCTTGCAGCACAGGGCGTAAATATGGTTTCAGGCGGTTCAGACAATCATCTTCTCCTTCTTGACTTAAGAAGCCTCGGTATTACAGGTAAGGAGCTTGAGAGACGTCTTGACGAGGTTTACATCACTGTAAATAAAAATTCAATTCCTCGCGAGCCTGAAAAGCCGTTTGTTACAAGTGGTATACGTATCGGTACTGCTGCAGTTACAACACGTGGCTTTGAGGCACAGGATATGGTTGATATTGCAGAATATATTAAGCTTGCTGCAACTGATTTTGAAAATAGTGCAGATTACATCCGTGAGGGCGTAACAAAAATCTGCGATAAGTATCCTCTTTATGCTGATTGATTTTTATCACAATAATTAATTTAACTGCCACCGGGTAGTGAATGTAATTAAAGCATTCGTTTCCACGTCGTTAGGTCTTTGAAGACGTGGAGCGAATGCTTGTTTTTTTGGAGGCTTACGTGAAAAGACTTTTATCATATTTTACAACAGGAGAAAAGACGTTGTGGCTAAGCTCTGTAGCTGTAATAATAGTATTTTTTGCTATTTTTGACGGTGAAGGCTATATGAAGCTTACAGCATCACTTATAGGAGTTACGTCGCTTATATTTCTTGCAAAGGGCAATCCCTTCGGCAACGTATTAATGATAGCTTTCAGTCTGCTTTATGCCGTAATATCCTTTTCCTTTGAGTATTACGGCGAGATGATAACATATCTTGGTATGACGGCGCCTATGGCACTTTTTTCTTTAATATCGTGGCTTAAAAATCCGTATAACAATAACAAGTCACAGGTCAAGGTGCGAGAGGCTACGCCAAAAATGCTTTTGCTTGGCTCCTTGCTTACGGTAGCAGTAACGGTTGTTTTTTATTTCGTGCTAAGCTTTTTGAATACTGCAAACGTAATTCCGGGCACAATATCCGTTTTGACCTCTTTTTTTGCAGCGTATCTTACCTTTATGCGTACACCGTATTTCCCGCTTGCGTATGCATTAAACGACGTTGTTTTGATTGTGTTGTGGATTATGGCAACAAAAGAGGATTCCTCTTATGTAAGCGTAATTGTGTGCTTCTGCGTTTTTCTCGTTAACGATTTATACGGCTTTATTAATTGGTGCAGAATGAAAAAGAAGCAGTCAAAACAACAAAACGCGTAATAATTTTTGGCATTTTTAACAGATTAAGCTATGAAAATTTTACTTTATAATAATTGCAAAGAATATTATTTGTGATATACTATTAACTGTAATATTTTGTACTAAGTACAACGAAAGGATGACAAATTATGGCAGAAAACAGATTTCTCGGCGAATATCCTGTAATTGGTATCCGTCCGACTATCGACGGCAGACGTGGTCCTCTCAAGGTTCGTGAATCTCTTGAAGATCAGGTTATGGGAATGGCTAAGTCTGCGGCAGAGCTTTTCACAAAAAATCTTAAATATTCTAACGGTGAGCCTGTTAAGGTTGTTATTGCAGATACCACAATAGGCAGAGTTGCAGAAGCAGCAGCTTGTGCAGAAAAATTCCGTAAGGAAGGCGTACAGATTACTCTTACAGTAACTGCTTGCTGGTGCTACGGCTCCGAAACAATGGATATGGACCCATCCACAATTAAAGGTGTATGGGGCTTCAACGCAACAGAGAGACCCGGTGCAGTTTACCTTGCTTCCGTTCTTGCAGCACACGCACAGAAGGGACTTCCTGCATTTGGTATCTACGGTAAGGACGTTCAGGATGCAGACGATACAACTGTTCCTGCAGACGTTCAGGAGAAGCTTCTTCGTTTTGGTAGAGCAGCAGTTGCTGCAGCAACAATGAAGGGCAAATCCTACCTTCAGATTGGTTCAATCTGTATGGGTATCGCAGGTTCTTCAATTGATGCAGATTTCTTTGAGGAATATCTTGGTATGCGTGTTGAGTCCGTTGACGAGGTAGAGGTTATTCGTCGAATGGAAGAGGGCATCTACGACGAGGAAGAATACAAGAGAGCTTACAAATGGGTTAAGGAAAATTGCAAGGAAGGCTTCGATAAGAATCCTGAGTTTGTTAGAAAGAGCGACGAGCAAAAGGAAAAGGATTGGGAGTTCACAGTTAAGATGATGTGCATCATCAAGGACCTTATGAACGGCAACAAGAATCTTCCTGAAGGTCGCGAAGAGGAAATGGTTGGTCACAATGCAATTTGTGCAGGCTTCCAGGGACAGAGACAGTGGACAGACTTCTATCCTAACGCAGACTTTGCAGAGGCAATGCTTAACACAAGCTTTGACTGGAACGGCGCTCGTGAGCCATACGTTCTTGCAACAGAGAATGATACTCTCAACGGTGTAAGCATGCTCTTTATGAAGCTTCTCACAAACCGTCCTCAGATGTTTGCAGACGTTCGTACATACTGGAGCCCTGAGGCAACAAAGCGTGTTACAGGCTACGAGCTTGAGGGTAAGGCAAAAGAGGCAAAGGGCTTCATTCACCTTATTAACTCAGGCGCTTGCTGTCTTGACGCTTGTGGCGAATGCAAGGACGAAAACGGCAACGGTATCATCAAAGAGTGGTATAACGTTACAGAAGACGATATCAAGACAATGAACGCTGCAACAGAATGGGCACCTGCAGATAACGGATATTTCCGTGGTGGCGGATACTCAAGCCGATTCTTAACAAGAGCAGAGATGCCTGCTACAATGATAAGACTTAACCTTGTTAAAGGCCTTGGCCCAACGCTTCAGATTTGCGAAGGCTACACAGTTGCTCTTCCTGACGAGGTTTCAGATATTATCTGGAAGAGAACAGACTACACTTGGCCATGTACTTGGTTTGCTCCAAAGCTTACAGGCAAGGGTCCGTTCACCTCAGCTTACGAGGTAATGAATCACTGGGGCGCTAACCACGGTGCAATCTCCTACGGTCATATCGGTGCAGATATTATTACACTTGCATCTATGCTCCGTATTCCTGTTTCAATGCATAACGTTGACGATGCAGATATATTCCGTCCTGCTTGTTGGAATGCATTTGGCACACAGGAGCTTGAGAGTGCAGACTTCCGTGCTTGCGAAGCATACGGCCCAATGTACAAATAATAAAGCAAATAAAAAATGCCGTGCAATCTTCGGATTGCACGGCTTTTTTTATTAGGTCAATTCAAATTGACCTGTGTAGAGCTTATAGTATTTGCCCTGTTGCTCAAGAAGTGTTTCGTGGTCGCCCTTTTCAATAATTTCTCCGTTTTCAAGCACCATAATAGCATTTGCGTTTCGTACGGTTGAAAGTCGGTGAGCAATAACAAAAACCGTTCTGCCCTCCATAAGCTTATCCGTTCCTTTTTCTATAAGACGCTCTGTTCTTGTATCAATTGAGCTTGTTGCCTCGTCAAGAATAAGCACAGGCGGATTTGCAACGGCAGCACGTGCAATTGCAAGTAACTGTCTCTGCCCTTGTGAAAGGTTGGAGCCGTCTCCTGTAAGCATGGTGTTGTAGCCTTCGGGAAGCCTTGAAATAAAGCTGTGTGCATTGGCAATCTTTGCCGCCTCAACAATTTCCTCGTGGGTAGCGTCAAGCTTGCCGTAACGGATATTATCCTCAACAGTTCCTGTAAAAGGGTGAGTATCCTGTAAAACCATGGCAAGTGAACGGCGAAGGTCATCCTTCTTTATCTTTTTAATGTTAATGCCGTCGTAGGTGATTTTACCCTGTTGAATATCATAAAATCTGTTAATGAGATTTGTGATAGTCGTTTTACCTGCACCTGTGGAGCCTACAAAGGCAATTTTTTGCCCCGGCTTTGCATAAAGGGAAACGTTTTTCAAAACGTCACGCTTACCCGTATAAGAGAAGGTTACGTCGTGGAATCTTACGTCACCTTTGAGAAGAGTGTAGGTAACGGAGCCATCTGCAGAATGTGGATGCTTCCATGCCCAAAGTCCTGTTCTTTCCTCGGATTCCGTAATATTTCCGTTTTCGTCCTCTTTTGCGTAAACGAGAGTAACGTAGCCCTCGTCCTCTTCAGGCTCGGTGTCGATAATGTCGAAAATTCTTTCTGCACCTGCAAGAGCAGCAAGAATGTTGTTCATCTGCTGTGATACCTGGGAAATCGGGTTTGAGAATTGACGTGTATACTGTAAAAACGATGCAAGAGAGCCGATTGTGAGTGCGCCCTTGAAGCCACCTAAGAAGAAGGCACCTGCACCACTTACAGAAGAGCCAACGTTGAGGATGATATATGCACCAACTGCGGCAGTTAAAGTAAAATTGAAATATGAAATGTTACCCATAATTGGCATAAGCATACTTGCAAAGGTGTGTGCGTTTGTTGCAGATTTTCTGAAGTCCTCGTTTATTTCGGAAAACTCCTCGTTAGTTTTATCCTCTCTGCAGAAAACCTTTATAACCTTTGTGCCTTCAATATGCTCTTCGATAAAGCCGTTTAATCTGCCCACGGCACTTTGCTGCTTACGGAAATAATTTGAACTGCGCTTTCCTATAAATTTTATTACAAGGAGCATAACAAAAAGCATACCGATAATAAGGCAGGTTAAAGCAGGACTGATGGATACCATCATGGCAAATATGCCAATTATCATAACAAGAGAGGATATGGTTTGTATAAGTCCCTGGCTTATAGCCTCACGCACGGTATCAACGTCGTTTGTAAAACGGCTCATTAATTCACCGTGGTTGTGAGTGTCAAAGAATTTTATAGGAAGGTCCTGAAGGTGATCAAACAAATCTTTTCTTAAAATATTAAGAGTCTTTTGCGATACGTTAAGCATTATTCTTGCTTGAGCGTACTGAGCTGCAACACCTATTGCATATATGAGTGCAAGAACAAAAAGATAATTAATTACAGTGCTCAAGTCTGTGGATTTTGTGCTGAGCAGTATGCCTATTTCGTCGATTATCGGTGATAAAAGAGCAGTACCTGCAACGTTTGCGCCTGATGATATGAGCACCATAACCAATACGATTGCAAGTAAGCCCTTGCTTTTTGCTACGTAGGAAAGAAGACGTTTTATTGTTTTGCCCACGTTTTTAGGCTTGGCAAATTGCATTTTTCCACCGGGTGCCGAATTGTTTTTCGGCGTGTTGTTTTTACGTGCCATAAAAAATCTCCTTTCTTATTGTTCCATTTTGCTTTCCTGCTGTGAAATATATACTTCCTTATATATTTCGTTACGCAGGAGCAACTGGTCGTGAGTGCCTATATCGTTAATTTTTCCGTCCTCAAGTACTACTATTTTGTCAGCGTGCTGAATAGAGTTTATTCGTTGGGCAATTATTATTTTTGTTGTGTCGGGCAGAAGGCTCTTCATTCCTTCTCTGATTTTGCCGTCTGTTGCAGTATCAACTGCACTTGTGGAGTCGTCTAAAATTAACACCTTCGGCTTTTTGAGGATTGCACGTGCAATGCAAAGTCTTTGCTTTTGTCCGCCTGAAACGTTGACGCCGCCCTGACCTAAGTCAGTTTGGTAACCATCGGGGAAGCTCATAACAAAATCGTCTGCCTGTGAAAGCTTTGCTGCTGCACGGATTTCCTCCATAGAAGCATTTTCGTCGCCCCATCGGAGATTTTCTTCTATAGTACCTGAAAAAAGTAGATTTGTCTGAAGCACCATGGAAACGCTATTCCTTAAATGCTCAAGAGAATACTCTTTAACGTTTCTTCCGCTAACAAGCACCTCGCCCTCTGTAACGTCGTAAAGACGTGGAATAAGCTGAACAAGTGAGGTTTTGGCAGAGCCTGTGCCACCTAAAATACCAACGGTTTCACCTGATTTGATTTCAAGATTAATTTCCTTAAGCACGTTTTCCTCTGCATCCTTACTATATTTAAAGGAAACGTTTTTGAATTGTATACTGCCGTTTTCCACAAGTGTATCCGTATCCTTGGCGTCATCTGCAATATCAGGTGTTTCGTCTAAAATTTCGCCGACACGGTCCATTGAAGCCTTTGCCATAACGGACAAAACGAATATCATTGAAATTATCATAAGAGACATAAATATCTGCTGGATATACGTTACGAAGCTCATCAGGTCACCAAGAAGCATATCTCCGCCGAGAATAAGCTTTGCGCCTATCCACAAAACAAGGAGAATACAGCTGTAAACAGATATGGACATTATGGGGTTGTTGAGTATAATGAGCTTTTCTGCAAAGACGGAAGCATCGCGAAGCTCATCGTTGGAAACTCGGAATTTTTCCTTTTCGTGCTTTGCTCTGACAAAAGCCTTTACTACTCTTGCCGCAATAAGATTTTCCTGAATGGAGTTATTGAAGCTATCGTATTTTTTGAACATTTTCTTGAATCTTTTATGTGCGGCAGAGCCTACAATGAGAATAAGTGTAAACATTATTGGCGCTATTGCCACAAATACAAGAGAGAGCTTTGCATTAATGTCAAATGCCATTGCAATTGCCATTACAAACATAAGTGGTGAGCGTATGAGCATACGAAGAGCCATCATAAACGCCATTTGAAGCATATTTATGTCTGTTGTCATCCTTGTGATGAGTGAGCCGGTTGAAAATTTATCTATGTTTGAAAAAGAAAAATTTTGTACCTTTTTAAAGAGAGCGTAGCGCAGCTCTGCGCCGAAGCCCATACCTGCTTTTGCTGCAAAGAAGGCTGCACTTGCACCACAAAGCAAGGAAATACACGCAAGACCTAACATAAGTCCGCCTGTTGCAAGTATAAGCTCTGTACCTGCTCTATCTGTAAAGCCTAATTTTATAAGTAAAGTGGCAACAAAGCTTTCCTTCTCTGTCAAAGATTGACCTGAAATGCCACAGTCAACAATAACAGACATTAAAAGGGGAATGGTTACCTCTATAAGCACCTCAAAAATTATGCACAAAGGAGACATAATTGCGTAGAAGCGATATTTTTTTGCATAGCTTAAAAGCTTTTTAAACATTTCTCTGTTTCTCCTTTCGTTAAACCTTTTCAAGAAGCCTATGAATTTCCTCTTGTGACAGGGATTGTGAATCAAGATTTTCGTGTAAACGTGAAAGCAACTTGTGGAGAGTGTCAAGCTCCTCCTGAGAAAAGCCCTTAAACATTTCCTTATCTGTTTTTTTACAGATTTTCTTAAATTCTTCTAAGGCAAAGGTGCCTTTTTCTGTTATGGAAATATGATTTTTTCTTGTATCGTTTTCGTCAGGTCGGCGAGTTATAAGACCTGCCTTTTCCATTCTTTTTAAAGATGTTGCCGCACTTGCAGGTGTTATGTGCACCGCAGAGGCAATTTGCTTTTGTGTGCAACCGTCGTGGTTTTTTATAAACTCAAGCATGTTCGGTTGCCCGAAATACAGACCAACGGAGAGAGCAGATTTTGTTATGCGACACCGATGGATTATTGAAATGGAAACAATCTCCTGAACAGATTCCCAAAGCTCCATTTTACGTAACCTCCGAAAATAGTTAAACGTTTAATTTAAACAAATGATATGATACCACATTTCGTGGTTTTATTTTTACAAAAAAGAAAAATAAACAAGAAAATTAAAAGTTTATAGTGTGTTAATTTTATATAAAAAAGAAAAATCCATAAAAATCAGCTTGTTTATATTGGTGTTTCTGTCGGATCTGTTGTGCAAAAGCAACAAAGAATAGAGGTAAAATTTAACTGCTCTTTGAACAAAATATATTAAAAACTATTGAAAATAAAAGGGTAATTTGATATTATTAACTTGATATAATATGTTTTCGGCGGTGATAAGAAGTGGAAAAGAAAACAGTTAAAAAAGAAAACTACAGCGATTTCCCTCTGTACGTTTTTCATCAGGGCCGTAACTTCAGGGCACAGGAGTTTCTTGGTGCGCATAAGGTTGAGGAGAACAAATACGTTTTCAGAGTGTGGGCGCCACACGCGAAGGCAGTATTTTTAATTGGTGATTTTAACGGTTGGAATGAAGAGGCAGCACCAATGTATCTTCTTAACGAAGGTGGAGTATGGGAATGCTATGCAGACGGTGTGCAGAATTTTAACTCGTATAAGTTTTTGATCCACGGCTCCGACGGCTTCAAGCACTACAAGGCAGACCCTTATGCCATACACGCAGAAACGAGACCGGGTACTGCTTCGAAAATATTTGAGGGTAATTATAAATGGCACGACGGTGCATGGCTCAAAAAACGCAAGGAGTCTTCTGTTTACAAGTCTCCTGTAAATATTTACGAGGTGCACCTCGGCTCGTGGCGTATATATGAGGACGGCAACACCTTAAGCTACAGAGCAATGGCAAAGGAGCTTGTTGGTTACGTTAAGCAAATGGGCTACACGCACATCGAGGTGCTTCCGGTTGCAGAGCATCCTTTTGACGGTTCTTGGGGTTACCAGGTTACAGGATATTTTGCAGTAACCTCTCGTTACGGCACTCCCGATGATTTCAAATATTTTGTTGACGAGTGTCACAAGGCGGGAATCGGTATTATTGTCGATTGGGTACCTGCCCATTTCCCGAAGGATGCTCACGGACTTTCCGAGTTTGACGGTGAAGCCTGCTACGAATATGCAGATTCCCGAAAGGGCGAACATCTTCAATGGGGCACCAAGGTTTTTGACTACGGCAGAAATGAGGTGCAATCCTTCCTTATATCAAACGCACTTTTCTGGTTTGACGAGTATCATATTGACGGTCTTCGTGTTGATGCAGTAGCATCTATGCTTTATCTTGACTACGGCAGAGAGGACGGTCAATGGATAGCAAACGAAAACGGCGGCAACGAAAATCTTGAGGCCGTTGCATTTATGAAGACGCTTAACGAGGCAGTTTTCAAGGAGCATGGCGACATAATGATGATTGCCGAGGAAAGCACGGCGTGGCCTATGGTTTCCAAGCCTGTGTTTATGGGTGGACTTGGCTACAACTTTAAGTGGAATATGGGATGGATGAACGATATTCTTCGTTATTTCTCTCTTGACGGTATACATAAAAAGTATAACCACGATTTAATAACCTTCTCGTTTTTCTATGCTTTTTCCGAGAATTTTGTTCTTCCCATCTCTCACGACGAGGTAGTTCACGGCAAGTGTTCACTTATAAACAAAATCCCGGGAAATTATAACGAGAAGTTTGCAGGAGTAAGAGCATTCTTAGGTTATATGTACGCACATCCCGGCAAAAAGCTTCTCTTTATGGGCACAGAGTTCGGTCAGTTTATTGAATGGGATTATAAAAAAGGTCTTGACTGGATTCTTCTCGATTACGAAATGCACGTTCTGTTGCAGGATTACGTAAGAGAGCTTAACAAATTCTACAAAGCAAATTCTCCGTTGTGGCAGATAGATTATAGCTGGGAAGGCTTTAACTGGATAGTCAGTGACGATAAGGACAATTCCGTAATTGCTTTTTCAAGATGTAACGAAAAGGACGAAAAAATTATTTCCGTCTGCAACTTTACTCCTGTTCTTCGTGAAGAATATAAAATAGGTGTTCCCAACGCAGATGCTTACGAGCTTGTGTTTAACACAGACTCAAAAAAGTTTGGTGGCAACGGCGAAAGAGTAAAGAAAACGTATCAGGTGAAAAAGGGTCCAATGCACGGCTACGAGCATTATACTGAAATGAAGCTCCCACCAATGTCTACCTTGTACCTGAAGGAAAGAAAAACTGCCGATAAATCGGCACTCAAATAGTTTAAATTCAAATTTATATAGCAAAGGATAGTGACAAAAATGGCAAAAAAGACAGAATGTATTGCAATGCTTCTTGCCGGTGGTCAAGGCTCTCGTCTTGGTGTTCTTACAACAAGCGTTGCAAAGCCTGCAGTACCTTACGGCGGTAAGTACAGAATTATTGACTTTCCCCTTTCCAACTGTGTAAACTCAGGCATTTATACAGTAGGTGTGCTTACACAGTATCAGCCTCTTGAGTTAAACGATTACATTGGTAACGGTGGCCCTTGGGATCTTGACCGTAGTAACGGTGGCGTACACATTCTTTCACCGTATCAGCAGATTCAGGGTACAGAGTGGTATAAGGGCACGGCTAATGCTATTTATCAGAATATTCAGTTTATTGACAGATATAATCCTGAGTATGTGGCAGTTCTTTCCGGTGACCATATCTATAAAATGGACTACGCTAAAATGCTTCAGTTCCACAAGGAAAAGGACGCTGCTTGTACTATCGCAATGCTTGAGGTGCCGTGGGAAGAGGCTTCTCGTTTCGGTCTTATGTTTGTAGATGACGACGGCAAAATTACAGCCTTTGAGGAAAAGCCGAAGAATCCAAAGAGTAACAAGGCTTCTATGGGCGTATATATGTTTACCTGGGAGAAGCTTCGTAAATATCTTATTGACGACGAAAATGATCCTGATTCTTCAAACGACTTTGGTAAAAACGTTATTCCTGCAATGCACGAAGCAGGGGAAAGACTTTTTGCTTACGGTTTCGACGGTTATTGGAAGGACGTTGGAACGATTGACTCTCTTTGGGAAGCAAACCTTGACCTTCTTAACCCAAAGGTTAACATTGACTTAAGCGACACTACCTGGAAGATTTACGGCAGAGGCGCAAATAGTGCTCCACAGTATATTTCAGACACTGCAGTAGTTGAAAATTCTATTGTTGCAGCAGGTAGTGAAATTGAAGGTAAAATAGATTACTCTGTGCTTTTCAGTGACGTTCAGGTTGAAGAGGGCGCATACGTGGATTACTCCATAGTTATGCCGGGCGCAGTTATTAAAAAGGGTGCAGTTGTGCAGTATGCAATGGTTGCAGAGAATGCAGTTATTGAAGAGGGCGCCGTTGTTGGTGAAAATCCTGAAAAATGTGCAGACCTTGATGCATGGGGCGTAAGCGTTGTTGGCCCTAACGTTACGGTAGGCAAAAACGCAAAGGTTAAAGCACAGTCAATGATTTCCGAAGATGTTAAGGAGGGTGAAACAGTATGATGCCTAAAAACGTTCTTGGAATAGTTTATTCCAACTCATACGATTCTTGTCTTGGTGCGCTTACTGCACGAAGAACAATGGGCTCCGTTCCATTTGGTGGCAGATACCGTCTTATAGATTTTCCGCTTTCTAATATGGTTAACTGTGGCATAACAAAGGTAGGTGTTATTGCAAACAGCAATTTCCGTTCTCTTATGGATCATATCGGCAGTGGCAGACCTTGGGACCTTTCAAGAAAGGTAGATGGTCTTACCTTGCTTCCACCTTTTACTCCTACTGCTGCAGAGTCTACTAACAGAATTGATACTCTTGATAGAATTATGGATTTTATTTCCTATGCAAAGCAGGAGTACGTGCTCCTTATGGACTCAAACCTTGTTTGCAATATTAACTTAACAAAGCTTTTTGATTTCCATACACAGAAAAATGCAGATATTACAATTGCTTATTGCAACGGTCAGGCACCAAAGCTTCAGAATACTGCTATTATTGACGTGGACGAAAGCTCAAAAATTACAAGTGTTGGTATCGACGTAAAAACAAATTCCGACGTTAACTATGTTGCAAATATTATCCTCATCAGAAAGGCTTTGCTTGAAAGACTTATCGGCGATGCAGAAAGCTATGCATACACAAGCTTTGAGAAGGATATTATCCAGAAAAACGTTTCCACGCTTAATATTCACGGCTATAAGATTGATGAGTGGAACTTTACAATTGACAGTATGGAAAGCTATTTTGCCGCAAATATGGCACTTCTTGACAAAGCTTCAAGGAAAGAGCTTTTCAAAACAGAAAGCCCTGTTTACACAAAGGTGCGTGACGATATGCCTGTTGTTTACGGTATTTCATCAAATTGCAAAAACTCTCTCATTGCAGACGGATGTCAGATAGAGGGTACAGTTAAAAACAGTATCGTTTTCCGTGGTGCAAGAGTTGCAAAAGGTGCAGTTGTTGAGAATTCTATTCTTATGCAAGACGCCTTTGTTTCAGAGGACGCAAAGCTTAATTGCGTAATTATGGACAAAAACACAGTTATTACACCTAAAAAGGTGCTTTCAGGTGACAAGAGTTATCCGTTATTCGTAGGTAAGGAAATTGTTATCTGATGCTTCATTCTGATTTACGGAGGTGCAAAAATGGCGGTTTGTCAGGTTTGCGGTTGCAAAACAAGTGACCTTGATTTTGTGGAAAGCACAATAAACAGTCAAAAGATACGTGTTTGCTCTTTTTGTGGCAGACAGTTAGACGTTTTTGCAAACGGAGATGCAAAGGAGACTCACGTTAAGTGGCTTAAAACTGTTTCAGAAAAAACAGTTGAAGGTCGCGAGGCACAGGTTAAATCGGCTATTGACGTTCTTTTAGAAAGATATGCAGAGGAGTCCGATGGCTCTGCTTCTTCAAGCGTCAGCACCAACATCGGCAAAGGAGCAACCTCTGTTGGATATGTAGCCGACACAATTGCCGATTTGACGGAGCGTATTGAAAATTTAGAGACGGAGCTTAAAATATTCAAGCTAACGCAAAAAAAGAGGCTCATTACAGAGCTTTTTGCAGGTTTGGCTGTGGGAATAATTATTATGATTATTATTTTCACCTCCGATTTTTATTCAAGTCTTCAAATGTTTTTTAGCTAAGCCCGACAGATTCGGTCAGGCTTAAGAAAGGAGCTTAGTAATGAAAGTTTTATATGCAGCAAGTGAGGCGTTGCCTTTTATTGCAAGTGGTGGCCTTGGTGACGTGGCAGGCTCTCTTCCACAGGCACTCAGAAAAAGGCTTGTTGGTTGCCGTGTTGTAATGCCTCTTTACGATAATATTAAGCAGGAGCTTAAGGACACAATGAAATTTATTACAAATATTTGTGTTCCTGTTGCATGGCGCAGACAGTATTGCGGTGTGTTTGAGGCAAAGAGTGGAGGAGTAATATATTATCTTCTTGATAATCAATATTATTTCAAAAGAGATGCTCTTTACGGCTTTTATGATGATGCAGAAAGATTTGCATTCTTTTCAAGAGCAATTCTTGAAATAATTCCTCACATAGATTTTAAGCCTGATATTATACATTGTAACGACTGGCAGACGGCTCTGACTCCTGTTTATTACAGCACAATTTATGCAAATAAACCGGGGTACGAGAATATTAAAACAGTATTTACAATCCACAATATTCAGTATCAGGGCGTGTACGGTGAAGAGCTTATCGATAACGTTGTTGGCATAGACCACGCACACAAAAATCTTCTTGAGTACGATGGTGCAGTTAATCTTATGAAGGGCGGTATTGAATGTGCAAATGCCGTTACAACAGTTAGCCCTTCCTACGCAAAGGAAATTCTTGATCCCTGGTTTTCACACGGACTTGATCCTATCCTTAAGGAGCGTTCATATAAGCTCAGAGGCATTCTTAACGGCATAGACGTTATAAACTACGATCCCGAAACAGATAAGGATATTTTCAAGAACTATACTGCCGATAATATTCGCGGTAAATACGTAAATAAAAGAGAACTCCAGAAGCTTCTTGGGCTTCCGGAGAAGAGTGATACACCTGTTATGGGTATGGTAACACGCCTTGTTTCACACAAGGGACTTGATCTTTGCAAGGCAGTTCTTGACGAGCTTCTTGCAACAACAGATATTCAGCTTGTGGTTTTAGGCTCAGGAGACTATCAGTACGAGGAGTTTTTCCGCGGTCTTGCAGCCCGTTATCCTGAGCAGGTAGGTCTTTGCCTTGGCTTTGTGCCCGACCTTGCAAGAAAAATCTATGCAGGTGCAGACCTTTTCCTTATGCCCTCAAAGAGTGAGCCTTGTGGACTTTCGCAGATGGTGGCACTTCGTTACGGCACAATACCTATTGTGCGTGAAACAGGTGGCTTAAGAGACTCTGTTACCGATAGTGGAGATAACGAGGGCAACGGCTTTGTGTTCTCCTCCTATAATGCTCACGATATGCTTCACGCCATAAAACGTGCAGTTGAAGGCTACAACGATAAAAAGGGTTGGGCAATCCTTGTTAAAAGAGCAATGGATAGTGACAACAGCTGGGGCAAATCTGCAAACGATTATATAAAAATGTATAAGGAAGTGCTTAAGGGTTAATCCGGCTTCATATTTGAGGCTGCCTTGCGCATAATTCCTTCCACGCCTTTAATGACGGCCTCGATGCTTTTTGGTTCGGGGCCGCCGTAACGTCTTGCAGTTACGGTTTTTTCAGGGAAATCGTTAAGAATAGTTTCCGTAACAGACAAGGCAAAGGCTTGTGCATATCGAGGCGGAATGGTAAACCATCTTTTTGGTATATATCCCTTTTGTGCTGCGGCAAACAAAGAACGGTATATGGTCACCGCATATAAAACGTCTGTGCTTTCACCTGCAAAGGATGAGCCTGCGTTCATTCTTTCGTGGGACATAATTGCAGCACGATAAATAGTTTTTGTGTTAAAAATAGCATCGTCTTCTTTATCCTCCATAGCAGAAGAATCAAGACCTGTACGGCTGTCCGTTCTGCCTAAGATATAGTCTGTGGTAACGTTATAATATTCTGCAATACGGCACAAAAAGTCCAGATTAAATTCTCTTATTCCCTTTTCATAGTGGGACAAAAGTGCCTGAGAGATGCCTAAGTCAACGGCGGCAGCCTTTTGGCTTATGCCTTTTTCTGTACGCAGTTCAACTATTCTTTCGGAATACGTTGCCATAAAATCACATCCAATTTTTAAAAATTATACAGAGTGTATAATATATTACACCATTTTACAGGAGAATGCAATGAAAACTTATACAGTTTATTTAATTCGTCACGCATTAACAAAAGGTAACCTTGAGGGCAGATACATCGGTCAGACCGATGAGGAACTTTGCAAGGAGGGTATTGAGCAGCTTAATGCAATGAAAGAGGATTACGGCTACCCGTATCCTGAGGTTGTTTTTACAAGTACCTTAAAACGCTGCAAGCAAACGGCATCAATTATATATCCCGATAAGCCTGCCATTGAAATGAGAGGCTTTGAGGAGTGCGACTTTGGAGAGTTTGAAGGTCACACTGCAGAGGAACTTGAGCCGTACGAGGAGTTTTCCCAATGGCTTTCAGGTGGTGAGGATGCAAAGCCTCTTAACGGTGAAAGCAACAAGGATTTTGCCACGAGAGTATGCAATTGCTTTGTAAAAACAGTTGACGGACTCATAAAAACAGGCACACAAAGTGCGGCAATAATTACACACGGTGGAGTTATTATGTCTATTCTTGCTGCCTTCGGCTTGCCTGAGCTACCCATGACGGAGTGGCTTTGTCCTTCTGCCTGTGGTTATACAATCCGTATAACGCCGTCTCTCTGGAGCAAGCTGAGAAAGTTTGAGGTTATAAACGAGGTTCCTTCCGAGCCTCTTACTGAATCTCAGGAAAATATGCTTTGGGATTACTACCCTGAGCTTCCTGAGGATGATGAATGGGATACAGAAGGCGATTTGACTATATAAGTTTTTGGTTTTGTAATAAAAAAACAGGGTGATAATATGTCTGACTATAAAATTTATGCAAATCACGCTCATCTTTTTCCGAAAAACACTAAGCCTGAAGGTGATAAGGATTACCTTAAGGCTTTGCTTGATGAGTGCGAAATAGAGAAGGCGGTGTGCTTTGCTCCGTTCCAAAATCAAATGGATATGTACCAAAGTACAACAGGGCAAAATCCAAATGAGTGGATAGCACAGGAAATAAAAAATGAGCCACAGCTTGTTGGCTTCGGCTCAGTTGATTTTACAAGAGATGACCTTGAGGAGCAGGTGGAAAAAATCTCTGCCCTTGGTCTTTTGGGCATAAAAATTCATCCTGCATATCAAGAGGTTAAAATTGACTCTCCTCAGCTTTTTAGAGTTTACGAGGTAGCAGATAAGGAAAATCTTTTTCTCTCCTTCCATACGGGACTCCATTGGCACAGGATTTCCGATTACAGTATGCTTCTTTTTGACGAGGTGGCATATAATTTCCCGAATTTACGCTTCAGTATGGAGCATATGGGTGGATACAGCTTTTTCAGAGAGGCTCTGCTTGTAATGAATAATAATGAAAGAGCAGAGAGGCTCAACACCTTTGCAGGATGGACAAGTATTGCCATGGAAACAGATGAAATGGGCAATCTCCGTCAAGGTGCATGGTCACTGACGGACGACGACCTTTGTACGCTTATTCACCAAACGGGTATTGAAAGAAGCATTTTCGGACTCGATTTTCCGTACAAAAAGGCAGATGCCACAAAACAGGCAATAAACAGAATAAAAAATCTTCAAATTACCGAGGAAGCAAAAAAAGCAATTCTCGGCGGTAACCTGAAAAGAGAATTGAATTTATAAAATTAAGGGGCTGTAAAAAACTTGTCGTTTTACATCCCCGCTTTTATGCGTGAATTTTCAACGCTTAAATTAATTATATATTGAAATTTTGAGGGAACAGTATTAATATATTTTTATTCCAAAAAAAGAAGGTAATTTTGTGGTAATAGATTTTCATACACACGCATTTCCCGAAAAAATAGCAAAGGTAGCAATGGAAAAATTAAGCTTTTCTTCAGGTGGACTTATTCCCCAAACAGACGGCACGGTGGAGAGCCTTAAAAAAAGAATGGCAACAGACGGTGTAGACAAAAGCGTCTGCCTCGGCATTGCCACAAACGAAAAGCAGCAACGCTCCGTCAATGATTTTATAAAATCCTGTGAGTGCGAAAGCATTATACCCTTCGGCTCTGTTTACCCTTGGGCAGAGGATGCCCTTGAGGAGCTTGAAAGAATAAAGGCTATGGGTATAAAGGGCATAAAGCTTCACCCTGAATATCAGCAATTTTTTGTTGACGATGAAAAAATGAAGCCTATTTACAAAAAGGCTTCACAGTTAGGGCTTATTATTCTTTTCCATGCAGGTGAGGATATGGGATACCCTGCACCGTACCACGCCACACCTGAAAGATTGAGAAAGGCTGCAAAATGGATTGAATCACCTATGGTGTGTGCTCATTGGGGCAGTGCAAATATGGGTGAGGACGTTTTGAAATATTTGTGCGATATTCCCGTGTATTTTGATACTGCCTTCGGCTATGGTGCAATGCCTAAGGACAGAGCGCAACGAATTATTGATAAAAAGGGTACAGACCTTATTTTGTTTGGCTCCGATTGTCCTTGGCATGCTCCGTCATGGGATATTAGAATGATAGAAACTCTTGATATTTCAGTTAGTGACAAAGAAAAGATATATCATGGGAACGCAGAAAAGCTATTAAACATATAAAAAATGCAGTCTATGGACTGCATTTTTTTATATCACGCTATAGATAAGCGGTGTTTCAGTTGGCTTTTCTGAACTGAAGCTTAAGGACTGAAGGAACAATTTTTCTGCGTTTTTGATAGAGTCTTTTTTGCAGGTGTAAAGGGTGGCAAGTGTGTCGCCCTTTGTTATTTTATCTCCTGTTTTTTTGGTGAGTATAATACCTGCACTCATATCTATGGTGTCATCCTTCGTTTCTCTGCCTGCACCAAGAATTACGGCGCTTATGCCGATTTTTTCGGCATCCATTGAGGTAATATATCCGTCGGAGTCTGCCTTGATTTCATAAGTGAATTCTGCCTTGGGGAAAAGGTCGGGATTATCAATCCATCTTGTGTTGCCGCCTTGAGAGGCTATCCATTCCTTGAATTTCAAAAATGCCTTACCTTGTGAAAGAGCGTTCTCGCAAAGCTCCTTGGCAGTAGCTTTATCAATATTTTTTGAAAGGGAAACGATTTGCGTTGCAAGGGCAAGACAAACTGCCTTTAAATCCTCAGGACCCTTGCCTGTTAAGACGTCAATTGCCTCTTTCACCTCAAGGGAATTGCCGATATTGTTGCCTAAAGGCCTGTCCATATTTGTAATAACTGCAGAGGTGTTTCTGCCACAGTTTTTGCCGATTTTTACCATTTCTGCAGCAAGGCTTTCGGCATCGTCAGGAGTTTTCATAAATGCGCCTGAGCCGTATTTTACGTCAAGCACAATTGTGTGTGAGCCTGCAGCCAATTTTTTTGACATTATGCTTGAGGCAATAAGAGGAATACTGTCCACCGTTGCAGTAACGTCTCGCAAGGCGTAAAGCTTTTTGTCTGCAGGAGTTAAGTTCCCTGTTTGACCGACAACGGCAAGGCCTGTTTTTTCTACCGTTTCAAAAAATTCTTCAGGTGAAAGCTGAGTGTTGAAGCCCTCAATTGACTCTAATTTATCTATTGTTCCACCTGTGTGGCCAAGTCCTCTGCCACTCATTTTTGCAAGTGTGCAGCCTAAAGAAGCGCAAATAGGTGCAACAATAAGTGTAGTTTTGTCACCAACGCCACCTGTACTGTGCTTATCTGCAGTAGTGTCACCAAAACGGGAAAGGTCAACAGTATCTCCACTGTAAGCCATACTGAGAGTAAGGTCTGCAGTTTCCCTTTCCGTCATACCACTGTAAAAAATTGCCATACATAAGGCGGAAGCCTGATAGTCGGGGATAGTGCCCTCAACGTAGCCCTTTATAAAAAAGTCTATTTCTTCCTTTGAAAGAGTGCCACCGTCACGCTTCTTTTTTATAATATCGTACATTCTCATATTATTTTACGTCCTCCGGTGAAAATGAATAGGGTAGAAGCTCCTTGAGTGTTACGAGAGTATGTTTTCCGTCACCTTCGCCCATAATTATCTGAAAATCATCTTGACAGAATTCTCGCATAACCTGACGGCACACACCACAAGGTGCAAAGATTTTATTTACAATACCGTTTTTACCGCCAACAACTGCAATTTTTGAAAATTCTGTTTCACCTTGTGAAACTGCCTTGAAAAATGCCACTCTTTCTGCACAAACGGTAGGTGTAAATGAAGCGTTTTCGATATTTGCACCTGTGTAAATATTGCCGTTTTTACAGAGTAAAGCAGCACCTACCTTGCATTGTGAGTAAGGTGAATATGAATTATTCATAGCGTCAAGCGCTAATTCCAAAAGCTTTTTGTTATCCATAATTTATCCTTTCAGAAGCTCTGAAGCTCGTTTGCTGACGTAGTTGAAGCCTTGTATTGTCCCTGCATTTTCAGGGGCAATTTTTTTGCCGTAAAGTAAAAAGGGCACGTCCTCTCTTGTGTGGTCAGTACCCTTGAAGCAAGGGTCGCAGCCGTGGTCTGCAGTAATAATAACTGCATCCTCGTCACCTAAAGAGTCAATAAAGCCTTTAAGCCATAAATCAAATTCCTGAAGAGCCTTTGCATAGCCGTCCTTATCTCTGCGATGGCCGTAAATCATATCAAAATCCACAAGATTAACAAAGCAAAGTCCGTGGAAATCCTTTTTTAAATATTCCGTCGTCTTTGCCATACCGTCTGCATTATTTTGAGTGTAAATGTGCTCCGTAATGCCTTGAGAGGCGAAAATATCATTAATTTTACCTACTGCAATAACGTCAAAGCCATCTTCCTTTAACTCGTCAAGCATAGTTTTCTTTGGTGGCTTAAGGGAAAAATCGTGACGCCTTGAGGTGCGTTTATAGGGATATTCTCCTTCAAAGGGACGGGCAATAACTCTGCCAACACCTAAATCGTCCTTTAGCATATTTCGTGCAATTTCGCATATTTCGTAAAGTCTTTCAACGGGGATAATATCTTCGTGGGCAGCTATCTGAAAAACACTGTCTGCCGAGGTGTATACAATGGGACAACCTGTTTTTACGTGCTCCTCACCGTAGGCCTTTAAAACCTCTGTACCTGAATAAGTTTTATTACAAAGCACAGGAGTGCCGATTGCCTTTTCAAGCTCCTTAATAAACTCTTCAGGGAAGCCCTTTGGAAAGGTGGGCAAAGGCTTTTCTGAAATTACACCTGCAATTTCCCAATGACCTATTGTTGTGTCCTTCCCCATTGAAAATTCCTGAAGCCGTGCAACTTGGGCTTTCAGCTTGCCGTTGCCTAAAAAGGATAGACCGTCTATTTGGGAGAAGCCGAGATTTTTTAACGTGGGAATATTAAAAAATTCTGAGCCGAAAATTGATTTTATGGTGCTGCAGCCTTCGTCACCAAAGGCTTTTGCGTCGGGAGAAGCACCTATTCCACAGCTATCAAGGACTATAAGAAAAAGTCTTTTTATTTCTGCCATTATAAACTAACCGCCGTTTCAAGAGAAAGAGTCATCATATCTGTAAAGGTGTTTTGCCTATCGTCTGAGGAAAGCCCTTCACCTGTAAGAAGATGGTCGGAAACTGTGAGAATTGCAAGGGCAGACTTGCCACTTCTTGCAGCATTCATATAAAGGGCGGCAGCCTCCATTTCTACACCGAGTACGCCCATTTTACCCCAAAGGGCAGTTGAGGTCATCTCCCGGGAAAGACCTGCTTCGTCATTATAAAAAGTATCGGAGGAAAGCACGTTCCCTACCTTGTAGGATAGGCCGAGGCTATCTGCAATTTCTGTAGATTTTTTAAGAAGAGAGAAATCTGCAATAGGTGAAAAGGTGCCGGGAAGATTAAAGTTGTGAGCATAATTCGAGTTGGTACAAGCACCTTGCGCCAGAATAATATCCCTGACCTTTACCTTTTCGCTCATTCCACCGGCAGAGCCTACTCTGATAATATTTTCCACACCAAAAAAGTTAAAAAGCTCGTAGCTGTATATTCCCATAGAGGGCATACCCATTCCTGATGCCATAACGGAAACAGGCACACCTTTATAAATACCTGTGTAGCCGTGGATACCTCTTACGTTATTTACAAGCTTTAGATTATCGAGATAATTTTCTGCAATGAATTTTGAACGGAGAGGATCGCCGGGCATAAGCACCGTTTTTGCAAAATCCTCAGGACAAGCGTTAATGTGTGGTGTTGGATAATTCATAAAATACTCCTTTCAGACAGAATACATGGTGTACATATTTGCATAAATGCCGTTTTTCTTTGTTAGTTCCTCGTGGTTACCGCTTTCTGCAATGCCGTCTTTTGTGATAACGAGTATTTTATCTGCATTTTTAATAGTTGTAAGACGGTGTGCAACGGTAATGGTTGTTCTGCCTTGTGCAAGTCTTTCAAGGGATTTTTGAACGAGATGCTCACTTTCGTTATCAAGAGCGCTTGTTGCCTCGTCAAGAATAAGTATTTTCGGGTTTTTGAGGAAAACTCTTGCAATGCTGATTCTTTGCTTCTGACCACCTGAAAGCTTGACGCCTCGTTCACCAACGTAGGTATCAAAGCCGTTAGGCAGACTCTCTATAAAATCAAGAGCACCTGCAAGACGGGCAGCCTCTTTAATATCCTCAAAGGATGCACCAGGTTTGCCGTATTCAATATTTTCCTTTACAGAGCCTGAGAAAAGGTAAACGTCCTGTTGCACAACACCAATATTTTCTCGTAGGCTTTTGAGTGTTACGTCCTTTATATTTGTGCCGTCTATTTCTATTGTGCCCTCTGTTGCCTCGTAGAAACGAGGGATAAGGTTGCAAATAGTAGTTTTGCCACCACCTGAGGGGCCGACAAGAGCATAGCTTTCACCGCTGTCAATATCAAGGCTAACGTTTTGAAGAATGTTATCTGTTTCATCTGAATATCTGAAGGATACGTTATTAAAACGGATTTTACCTTCTGTAACGGTAAGGTCCGTTGCATTTTCTTTGCCAATAATGGTGGGGTCTGTGTCCATAATTTCGGCAAAGCGTTCAATACCCGTCATACCTCTTTGGAACTGCTCTGCAAAGTCGATAATTTTGCGAATGGAGGTAAGAAGAGTTGAAATGTAAAGGAGATATGCAATGTAGTCGGGAGCGCTGATTTTTCCGTTAACTAAGAAGAAAGCACCTGCCACAACAATGATTATATACATAAGTCCCTCTGAGGCTCTGTTTATGGAGCTGTGGGAGCCCATGTATTTGTAAACCTTTGTTTTTATGGAAAGGAACTTTTCGTTACCTTTTTTGAATTTCTTTTCCTCAATGTTTTCGTTGGCAAAGGATTTTACAACTCTTACGCCTAAAAGTGAATCCTCTATCTGACTGTTCAATTCACCAACTGCAATTCGTGACTGACGGAAGCCCTCGTGCATACGTTTTTTAAAATAGCGAAGGCAAAGCATCATTACGGGAAGAACTGCAAAAAGAAGAAGGGTAAGTGGTGCGTAGGTAAAGCAGAGAATAGTGAAGGAAACAATGATTTTAATTCCTGCAATAAAGAATTCCTCAGGGCAATGGTGAGCAAACTCCGTAACGTCAAAAAGGTCGCTTGTTATTCTTGACATTATAGTGCCGACCTTTGTGTTATCGTAATAGGAGTAAGAAAGCTTCTGCAAATGCTCAAACAAGTCCCTTCGCATAGCAGTTTCCATTTTTGTGCCCATAATGTGACCAATGGATGCCATATAGTAGTTTGCAAGGGCATCTATTGCTCTGAGCACCAGATATACACCACCGATTGTGAGAATGGTTTTTGTTGTAAGAAGGCTTATGTCCTCAATTGCAGCATTTGTAATGAAGCGTACAAAAAGAGGTAACACCAGCTCGCAAACAGTGGTTAGGGCAGCACAAAAAAGGTCAAAGGAAAGTGTTTTCCAATGATTTTTGTAGTAGGGCAAAAATCTTTTAATAAGCTTTACATTGCTCATTTTTCTTTCGTTAGCTTTACTCATTTTTTCTCCTTGTGCGTGTATCACGCTTGAATTATCGAAATTTGCACTTTTATAGTAGCATATTTACTTGTAAAACAAAAGAATTTTTACAAAAAAGTATTGATACTTTTTCATTTTTCTGCAATAATAAGATGATATATTATAAAACATTATAATGGAGATATATGTTATGAATTACGACTGCAACAAATTAGCAGAACTACTTTTCCCTGATATTACCTTAACGGTAGCTCAGCTTGAGGAAAAGTATCCTGAAAGGAAGCTTCCCGAAGGTGCAAGGGTAACGCGTTTTGCACCAAGTCCAACAGGCTATCTTCACATTGGTGGTCTTTTTGGTGCTTTGGTAGACGTGCTTACTGCAAAGGCAACAAAGGGCGTTTCCTATCTTCGTATTGAGGATACTGACAAAAAGAGAGAAATAGACGATGGCGTTTCTGCAATCATAAACGGCTTCGATTCCTTCGGTATTGATTTTGACGAAGGAGTTACAGGCTTCAACGATGAAAAGGGCGAGTATGGCCCTTATACACAAAGTAAGCGTGCAGAAATCTATAGGGCAGTTGCCAAGGAGCTTGTGCAAAAAGGCCTTGCTTATCCCTGCTTCTGTACTGCAGAGGATTTAACTGCCATACGTGAGGAGCAGGAAAAGGGCGATGCTCTTATATGGGGCTACTTTGGTAAATGGGCAAGGTGCCGTGACCTTTCCTTTGAGGAAATAGAGGCAAATATTAAGGCAGGCAAGCCTTACGTTTTGCGTTTCCGTTCAGAAGGACAAGAGGATAAAAGAATCTTTTTTGACGACGTTATTCGCGGAAAAATTGAAATGCCTGAAAATATTATTGACGAGGTGCTCCTTAAGTCAGACGGTATCCCTACTTATCATTTTGCTCACGCTTGTGACGATCATTTTATGAGAACAACTCACGTTATAAGAGGTGAGGAGTGGATTTCCTCTGTGCCTAAGCACATAGCACTTTTCAAGGCTTGCGGTTTCCGTGTACCAAAATATGCACACACACCACAGGTTATGAAAATAGACGAAGAGGACGGCACAAAGCGTAAGCTTTCCAAGCGTAAGGATCCTGAGGCTGCAGTAAGCTACTTTGTAGAGCAGGGCTTCCCGAAGGAGAGTCTTGTTGAATATCTGCTTACACTTCTTAATTCTAATTTTGAGGATTGGAGAAGAGCAAATCCGGGCGCAGATGCTTTCTCTTTCCCCTTCAATTTAAAAAAGATGAGCGCAAGTGGTTGCCTTTTTGACCTTGTAAAGCTTAACGACGTTAGTAAAAACGTAATTTCCGTTATGAAGGCGCAACAGGTTTACGAAAGAATTACTCAATGGGCAAAGACCTTTGACGAGGAATTCTTTAAGGTGTTTACTGCAGACGAGAGCTTCTCAACTGCAATGGTAAACATTGACCGTGAGAGCCCTAAGCCACGTAAGGACATTGCAAAATGGAGTGAGGTCAAGGAATATTTTTCATATATGTTTGACGAGTTCTACGAGCCTTGCTTTGAGCTTCCCGAAAATATTTCAAAAGAGGATGCAAAGGCAATCCTTGAAAGCTACGTTAAGGTGTACGACAGTGCAGACGATAAGGACGAATGGTTTGCAAAAATAAAAGCCTTGTGCGAGCCTCTCGGCTTTACACCAAACGTAAAAGAATATAAGCAAAATCCTGATGCCTTTAAAGGTCACGTCGGCGACGTTTCAACAGTTATCCGTCTTGCCGTTACCTCAAGGAAAAATACGCCTGACCTTTGCTCAATAATGAGCCTTTTGGGTAAGGATAAAGTAAATGGAAGAATTAATTCAGTTATTGAATCACTCTAAGCACGTACATTAAGGAGAATACACTATGGAAGAAATTTTTGAAACTGCGGGTAATTTTATCCACGATATTATTGATGAAGAATTAAAAGAAGGCGTAAATACTAAGGTTCAGACTCGTTTCCCTCCTGAGCCAAACGGCTACCTTCATATCGGTCACGCAAAGGCTATTTGCATTGACTTTACAACTGCAATGAAATACGGTGGTGTTTGTAACCTTCGTCTTGACGATACAAACCCTGCAAAAGAGGATATTGAATACGTTGAGTCCATCAAAGAGGATATTGAGTGGCTCGGCTTCAAATGGGAAAAATGCCTTTATGCATCAAGCTACTTTGATTTCCTTTATGAGTGTGCAATTAAGCTCATTAAGGACGGTAAGGCATACGTTGACGACCTTACTGCAGAGGAAATGAGAGAGTACAGAGGTACTCTTACAGAGCCCGGCAAAAACAGTCCCTACAGAGACAGAAGCGTTGAGGAAAACCTTGATTTATTCAAGAGAATGACCGATGGCGAATTCCCTGACGGTGCAAAGGTTTTACGTGCAAAAATCGATATGGCGTCACCTAATATGAATATGCGTGACCCTGCAATTTACAGAATTATGCACGTTGACCATCATCAGACAGGTGACAAGTGGTGCGTATATCCTATATACGATTTTGCTCATCCTCTTTCAGATGCACGTGAAGGTGTAACGTATTCACTTTGTTCACTTGAATTTGAAAATCACAGACCACTTTACAATTGGTTCATTGAGCAAATCGGCTTCGAGGAGCCACCAAGACAGATTGAATTTGCCCGTCTTAACCTTAATTACTGCATCACCTCAAAAAGAAGGAACATCCGTCTTGTTACAGATAACCTTGTTTCCGGCTGGGATGATCCTCGTATGGCAACAATTTGCGGTATGAGAAGAAGAGGTTATCCTGCAAAGGCAATAAGAACCTTTATTGAAAAGGTTGGTGTATCCAAGGCGTACAGCGTTGTTGACTACGGTCTTCTTGAGGCTTGTGTAAGAGACGAGCTTAACGCACAGGCACCAAGAGCAATGGCAGTTTTGGATCCTATCAAGGTGATTATTGATAACTATCCTGAAGGTCAGACAGAGGAAATTACCGTTGAGGTTCATCCTGAGAAGCCTGAGTTAGGCACAAAAACAGTTACCTTCGGCAGAGAAATCTACGTTGAAAGAAACGACTTTATGGCAGAGCCTGTCAAAAAGTATTTCCGTCTTTTCCCCGGTAACGAGGTTCGCCTTAAAGGTGCATATTTTATCACTTGTAATTCCTATGAAACAGATGAAAACGGTAACGTGACAGTGCTTCATTGTACCTATGATCCTGCAACAAAGGGCGGTAACGCTCCTGACGGCAGAAAGGTTAAGGGCACAATCCATTGGGCAGGTCCAAAGGCATTTAAGGCAGAGGTTCGTCTTTACGACAGACTCTTTAACGTCGAGGATCCTGCAGGCGTGCCAGACGAGGAATTTGTTAACGCAATTAACCCTGAATCACTTGTTGTGCTTAAGGATTGCCTTATAGAAGAGAGCCTCAAGGATGCAAAGTCACTTGACTCCTTCCAGTTTATGAGAAACGGTTATTTCTGCGTTGATAAGGATTCTACTTTAGATAAGCCTATATTTAACAGAACAGTTCAGCTTAATTCTTCTTGGAAATAAGGAACAGGAGTAAAATCTATATTAGTTTAGTGAGGTTTTATTATGAAAATTGGTTACAGAATTGGTGTTATAGCCATGGCGTTGATTTGTATCGTGGTGTTGTTTTTTGCACCGGTAGTACGTTGGGCGGCAGAAACGCTTATTGCAACAGGCGCAGGCTTTTTAGGTCAGGCGTTTGGCGATGCCAATATGCTCGAAATTATACAAAACAACGATGGCAATTTACCTGAATATTACAAGGAGCAGTATGCTATCTTTGACTTTTTTAATCCGGATTCAGAGACGTTGATTCCCATGATCAAAAGCATCGCTTCATCAAGCGACGGTGAAATGAGCCCTGCTCTTAAGCAGCTTATGGCTCCTGCAATTACCTTTGTTGTGGCTCTTGTTTGCGTTTTTGCCTGTGCTATTGCAGTTATCGTTACTGCATTCACTAAAAATAACAGAAGAGTAATTTATTCTGCAATTGCAGGTATTGGCTCAACCGTGCTTGTTTCAGAGTGCTTTACGGCTATTTCAAATCCTATTCTTAACGGTGAAATAACGCTTTCGGATATTCTTAATAACAGTATGGGTGACCTGCTTGGCACAGTTATTATTCTTGAAATAGGCCCTGCATTTTGGGTAACAACAGCTATTTTTGCCGCAATTATCCTTTTCACAGTAGGCTACAATTATACGCTTTCTCCTAAGGATAAGCTGGCAAGAAAAAAGATGCTTGGTGAGGAATAATATGATTTACGATAAAATTGAAAATTTAAGCCTTTATTTTGACGAAAATTCAAAATTTGCAAAGGTTGAGCCTTCTCTTAAGGAGTTTATGGCTGCTCCGTTTGATAGTGGTAAAATAGAGATTGACGGAGAAAACACGTGGTGCAACGTTGCAAAATATGAAATTACAGACGGTACTCCCATTAAATATGAGGCTCACAGAGAATATGCCGACGTGCAGATTATGATAGACGGCGAAGAGAATATCGGTTGGGCAAATATTAACGAGTGTAATATTACAGAGGATTTTAAAGAGGGTAGCGATATTGCGTTTATGGATGCACCTGACGGTCAGCTTTTCGCATTAAAAAAAGGTTATTTTATGGTGTTCTTCCCTGAGGATGCACACGCACCTTGCAGAAAAAGTGAGAACTCTGATTTTGCACACAAATTAGTGTTTAAGGTTAAGCTTTAATTTACGGAGAGTTTGAAATGAAAAATTTTATGGATAAAGATTTTTTGCTCACAACTGAAACGGCAAAAAAATTATATTCTGCCTGCGAAAATACTCCTATTTTTGACTGGCATTGTCATCTTCAGCCAAAGGAGATATACGAAAACAAGGAGTTTTCCGATATTTCTGCCTTGTGGCTCGGTGGTGACCACTATAAGTGGAGAGGTATGCGCTCTTGCGGTATAAGTGAAGAGTATATTACAGGTGATAAATCTCCTTACGAAAAATTCAAGGCTTGGGCAAGTGCTATGCCTAATTTAATCGGTAATCCTCTTTACCATTGGACTCACCTTGAGTTACAGCGTTATTTTGATATTTACGAGCCTCTTTCACCTGCTACGTGCGACGATATATGGGAAAGAGCAAACGCAAAAATAAAAGCAGGTGGCTTCACTCCGAGAGAGCTTATTGAAAAGAGCAACGTAGCGTTTGTTTGTACAACGGACGATGCGGCAGACACTCTCGAATACCACAAGCTTATTGCAGAGGATAAATCCTTTAAGTGCAAGGTGCTTCCTGCATTCCGTCCCGACAAGGCTCTTGGCATAGAGCTTCCCGGATATAATGAATGGGTAGAGGCTCTTGAAAACGTAATCGGCAGAAAGGTAGAGTCTTTTACAGAGCTTAAAAAAGCTCTTCTTGAAAGAATTGAGTTTTTTGCAGAAATGGGCTGCAGAGCATCAGACCATGCTTTTACCTACGTGCCATATAACAGAGCAGACGAAACAGAGCTTAATGAGATTTTTGCCCGTCAATTAAAGGGCGAAAAGCTTTCTAAGGATGAAATAGACAAATACAAAACAGAGCTTATGCTTTTCCTTGCAGGTGAATATAACCGTCTCGGTTGGGGTATGGAAATTCACATTGGTGCAATGAGAAATAACAATGGCGTAATGTTTAAAAAATTAGGAGCAGATGCAGGCTACGATTCTGTTGCTGACTATGAAATTGCAGTTAGCCTTTCAAGGCTTCTTGATGCAATGCTTTGTGGTGCAGGGCTCCCAAAAACTGTACTTTTCACACTTAATCCCAAGGATAACTACGTGCTTGGCACTATGCTCGGTAACTTCCAATCCGACGAGGCAGAATCAAAGCTTCAATTCGGCTCTGCCTGGTGGTTTAACGATAACTACGACGGTATGCGTACACAGATGCAGACACTTATGAATCTTGGCGTTATATCAAAATTTGTTGGTATGATTACCGACTCAAGAAGCTTTCTTTCCTATCCTCGTCACGAGTATTTCCGTAGAATTTTATGTGAGCTTCTCGGTGACCTTGTGGAAGAGGGCAAGTATCCTGCAGATATCGAATTTCTTTCAAAGGTTGTGCAGGATATTTCATTCAATAACGCAGTTAAGTATTTTGGAGTGTAAATATGGGTGGCTTTAAGCAAAACAGTGAAATTACCTATGACGAAAAAGCTTTAATGCAAGAAAATTCATTTATCGGTGCCGAGGTTAAATCGGCACCGCTTCCTGTATTTGAAGAGTCAAAAAAACTTCTTCCTCAGCCATTATGGGATAACCACAAGTCATATATAGATTGCTACTGGCGAGCTTGGGAAATCGGCTTTAAAAATCTTCGTCAACCAAAAGAGAATACAGGCTTCGTTACAAATTATATAGATGCAGCCTTTAACGGTTGTATTTTTATGTGGGATTCTGCTTTTATGCTTATGTTCGGAAAATATGCAGACAGAATCTTTAAGTTTCAGGAGACCTTTGATAATTTTTATTCTCATCAGCACGAGGACGGATTTATCTGCCGTCAGATAGAAGAGGAGACAGGCAACGACGTTTTTACCCGTCACGATCCTGCTTCAACAGGACCTGAGGTAATGACCTGGTGTGAATGGGAATATTATCTGAACTTTGGTGACAAGGAGCGTCTTGCAAGAGTTTTTCCTTGTCTTGTTTGCTACCATCAATGGATGCAGGAGCATTTTACCTGGCGTGACGGTACGTATTTTTCTTCAGGCTACGGCTGTGGTATGGATAACTGTCCTCGCCTTGACGAAAAATATCACGTTTGCTACAGTCACGGTCATATGATATGGGTTGATGCCTGTATGCAGGAGCTTAACGCTTGCAACCTCCTCATAAAAATGGCAAAGGAGCTTGGCAGAGAGGAGTTTATTCCGGAGCTTCAGGCAGAGAGTGACCATCTCTTTAAGGTAATTAACGAAAAGCTATGGGATGAAAAAACCAAGTTTTATTATGACCTTAAGAATGACGATACCTTTAACGGCGTAAAACATATTGGTGCTTTTTGGGCATTGCTTGCAAAATGTGTACCCTCAGACAGAAAAGAGGCGTTCATTTCTCATCTTGAAAATGAAAACGAATTTAAAACAGATCATCGTGTGCCTACACTTTCAAAGGACCATCCTGAGTATAATTCAAAAGGTGGCTACTGGTGTGGCTCCGTTTGGGCACCGACAAACTATATGGTGCTTAAGGGGCTTGATAATTACGGCGAGTATGGATTATCTTACGAAATTGCCTGTAATCACCTTGAAGCAGTTGTTAGAGCCTTTGAGGAATCAAATACAGTTTACGAAAACTATGCACCTGAAACGGTGGACGGAAAATTTATAAGAGGAAGCTCCTCTTTACCCGATTTCGTCGGATGGACGGGACTTGTGCCTATTTCCGTTATGTTTGAATACGTTTTCGGTATAAAGCCGGATGCCGCAAATAACAAAATCACTTGGCACGTTAATCTTACAGACCGTCACGGAATAGAAAAATATCCATTCGGTGTTGACGGTGAGCTTACACTCATTTGTGAGGAGCGTAGCAGTACAGAGGACGAGCCTGTGTTGACTCTTAAGTCAAATATTCCCGTGACGGTAGAGGTTATATGGGATAAAGGCAGAAAGCTTATTGAATTATAAATTTATTTATGATAATATATTTATATTAGATTTTTGGAGGGATATTATGGCAGATACTACTCTTAAGCAATCAGAGAAAAAGTATGTACCAAAAAAAGAAACTCAAGCATATGCAATTGCCGCTTTAGGTCAAGGACTTGTATATAGCTGTATGTCAAGCTACATAACAGACTATTATATGAACGTTCTTACTCTTAATGCGATGTTTGTTATAATGCTTATGCTTCTTGCAAGAGTATGGGACGCAATCAATGACCCAATGATGGGTATGATTATGGACAGACGCACAACAAAATGGGGCAGAATGAAGCCTTATCCTGTAATTACTGCGCTTCCTATTGCGATTCTCACTATCCTTATGTTTGTGAATCCCGGCTTTGAGACGGCTGCAGGCAAACAAACAACCTCACTTTATGTTTTCGTTTCCGTTGTTTACGTGCTTTGGGGTATGGTTTATACTGCAAGTGACGTTCCTTTCTGGAGTATGCCTAACGTTATGACTCCAAACCCGAAGGAAAGAGGAAATATTATTTCCTACGGTAAAACCGTTGGTGGTATCGGTTCTGCCGTTACGGTTGCTCTTCCGTTAATTATGGGCTTTATGTATAAATCTGTTTTTTCAAAGCACATGACAGAAAAAGAGTTTGAACCCTTCAAATATGCTACTATGGCTATTTCGATGGCTATTATCGGTATGCTTCTCTTTGTTATTTATTCTGTTAAAATCAAAGAGAGAGTTCAGCTTCCGAACGCAGCAAGGAAAAAGCCGGGCGAAACCGGTATGATTAAGAGAATATTTACCTGCAAGCCACTTATGCTTGTTGTATTATCAGGTGTTCTCTCTTTTGGCAGATATATGCTTCAGGCTGCTGCACCTCACGTTGCAAGATATTCAGGACTCTACGTTGGAAATAAGCCAACAAATGCCGCAGAATATCAGTCAAACATTTCAACAGTTGCCCTTGTTATTCAGATATGTGCTGCTGTTGGTATGTTTGGAGCTATGCTTTTCCTTCCAAAGCTTTACAAAAAGTTCGAGTATAAGCATATTATGATTGTTTCCTGTATTGGTGGTTTTGTTGCATCTTGCATCACGATTGTAGTTGGATGGACAACAAAGAATCTTCTTCTTTGCATTCCCTTTATGCTTGTTTCTGCTATACCGCTTGGTGTTATTAACAACGTATCATTTGCAATGGTTTGCGATTGTCTCGATTTTATGGAGTGGAAAACAGGCTTCAGAAACACAGGTCTTGGCTCTGCTTGCCAGTCCTTTGTAAACAAAATCGGCAATGCTTTTGCTACGGTTATGATTATCGGTATGTACATATTAATTGATCTTAACGTTGCAACACTTAACAGTAAGGCAGAAAGCGTTGTTTCAGTTGCTATGAATCTTGACGTTTCACAGCAGTTCGGTATGTTCTCACTTGTAACAATCGTTCCGGGTATCAGCCTTCTTCTTTGTGCAATTCCGTTATTCTTCTACGACCTTACAGGCGAAAAGAAAAACAAAGTATTTGCAGAGCTTGCACATCTCAGAAAAGAACGTGGCATTGAAATTGAAGAATAATTAAACTGAAATTAAATAGGCTGTAAAACGAAAGTTTTACAGCCTATTTTTTATGGAATAAAAATGTAGAGCAGTTAAGTTGAATCAAAAAAACTTAACACGCTTTATGAAAAACAAAAAGAGAGAGGATGCCTCTCTCTTTTGGGTAAAACTGTAAGCCGGGTTCTGTCGTTTAAGGCAATCATCTATCTACGCGTTACGTTGCCGCAACGCTTTAGCCACCCGTTGGAGCTGCGAAAAAATCGCTGTCCGGCAAACGCTCCTGTCGGTGTTGCATCAGGTAGGGTTTACATGGCCACGATGTCTCCACCGTGCCGGTGAGCTCTTACCTCGCCTTTCCACCCTTACCGAATAATCGGCGGTATATCTCTGTTGCACTTTCCCTAAGGTTACCCTCGGCTGCCGTTAGCAGTTACCCTGCCGTGTGATGCCCGGACTTTCCTCGTATACGCAAAGCGTATCCGCGACTGCCCATTTTACCAAAACGTATTTTACATTATAATTATGAATTCGTCAAGTGGGACGTATCATTTAAAAATTTCAGCTTTGTTTTTGTAACGCCATCCTCTTTAAGATACTGTACAAGAGTGACACCTGTGTTAAGGTGAGAAAAGTTGAAATTCTCTTTAAGGGGAAAATCAAGAGCAGCAAGTACAAGGAATGAGTTAAAGGTGCCGTGCGCCACAATAACAACAGTATCCTCAAAGCAGTTTTCTGCTTTGATTTTTTCAATAACCTGCTTTGCACGTGCGTATGCTTTTTCATCATCCTCTGTGCCTAAAGGACGTTTTTCCGTAATTGAGGCATCGGGGCAAAGGCTATGAAGCTCCTCGTCAGGCAGACCGCAATAGTCAGAGTCTGTGCCTTTTTCTAAAAGTAAAGACGTTATTTCTATAGGAGTGTTTAAGTGGAAGCTTCTTATGGCGTTTGCAGTTTTCACTGCTCTTATTAACGGACTCGAATAGAATTTATCTATATGCGTATCCATAAAGCGTTTGCCTAAAAAGGCAATCTGCTTCCTACCGAGAGGAGATAAATCTGTCTCCGTAAAGCCGTCGCCGTTTAAATTCCCGTAGGTTTCCCCGTGTCTTATGATATAAATAAACAAAGCATTCACCTCGTACTAATTATATATGTAATTCAAATAACTTTCAATTATTATTGCGTAAAAAGACTTTTTGGTGTAAGAT
>X40_Bactrian_Camel__coassemble_11_pt1 | contig 40481 bp, 41 predicted proteins | sample X40_Bactrian_Camel__metabat2_low_PE_002 | metagenome-assembled genome bin X40_Bactrian_Camel | reverse complement strand
ATATATGCCCATAACTTTATTATTATTCTGTTTTATTATTAAATATATAATAAAACATTATAATTAAGTATTGACTTTAGCGCTTTAGTGTGCTACCATATGAACACGTTTTTGTTTTATTATCATAATGAAAGGAAAAGCATATATTTGCTTTGTGGTATTTTACAATGACACCATTAAAGGATAGCAGTGTAGATGAGCTTTTTGAGGCAATACTCAGCCTTGAAAGTGTAGAAGAATGTCATCAGTTCTTTGAGGATCTTTGCACAATTAACGAGATTATTTCTCTGTCTCAGCGTCTTAGCGTTGCAAAAAAGTTAGACGAGGGCAAAACCTTTACTGCCATAACTGCAGAAACAGGCGCAAGCTCCGCAACAATCGGCAGGGTAAACAAATGCTTGTCATACGGCACAGGTGGTTACCGTAAAATTATAGATAAAATCAATTCGAAGGAAGGTAGCAAAAAATGAATTTAGATTTATCTGTGCTCAATAATTCAGAAAGAATTATTTTTGAGCTTCGCAGTCTTTATAACAAGTTTGGCTACAAGCCTTTTAAAATGAGCAAGTTTGAGGAGTATGACCTTTACGGCAGTAACAAGGATTTCCTTGTAAGTGAAAATTGCATTACCTTCACAGATACCGACGGCAGACTTATGGCACTCAAGCCCGACGTTACTTTTTCTATTATAAAAAATCTTGATGATTCCGCACAAGGTGTCCAGAAGGTTTATTATAACGAGAACGTTTACCGCGTAACAAAAAAAGCAGGTGGCTTCAGCGAAATTATGCAAACCGGCATTGAGTGTATGGGTGACGTTACAGACGATCACGTTTGTGAGGTTATTACTCTTGCTGCACGTAGCCTTTACGCTATAAGCGAAAAGTATATTCTTGACGTTTCTCATATGGGCATACTCGGTGGTCTCTTTAATGCTATGGAGCTTACAGAGAGCAATAAGGCAGAGCTTCTCAACGCTATCGGTGAAAAGAATATGGGTGTTATACTCAATCTTTGTCAGAAATTTGGTGTTGGTGAGGCACTTTCCTCAAAGCTTACCGCTGTGCTTGAAGCATACGGCTCTCCGTCAGAGGCGCTTCCAAAAATCAAGGATGCAATCGTTAACACAGAAATGCAAAATGCATATAACGAGCTTCTTGCAGTTTGCCAAAGATTTACCGATGCAGGCTACGATAAAAACATAAACGTAGATTGCTCCGTTGTTAACGATATAAGCTATTACAACGGCATCGTTTTCAAGGGCTTTATACAGAACGTTCCCGTCAGCGTACTTTCAGGTGGTCGCTACGATAAATTAATGGAGCGTGTCAACAAAAAAGCAGGAGCTATCGGCTTCGCCGTATATCTTGACGAGGTAGACAGGATTCTTGAAGCAGGGCAGGACGAAGCATCCTCGGAAATATGTGAGGATGATTACCTTAACGTTGCTCTTCCGAAGGGCAGACTTGGTGAAAAGGTTTACGATATGTTCGAAAAATCAGGCTTCGAGTGTCCTCAGATTCACGAGAAAAACCGTCGTCTCATTTTCGAGAATCCCGAAAAGAAGGTGCGTTATTTCTGGGTTAAGCCAAGCGACGTTGCAATATACGTTGAGCGTGGCGCCGCAGATATCGGCGTTGCAGGTAAGGATATTCTTTTAGAGTATTCACCTGAAGTTTACGAGCTTCTTGACCTTGATATAGGCAAATGCCGTATGTGTGTTGCAGGTAAAAACGAGTTTACCGATAATGGCACAAGCACCTTACGTGTTGCAACAAAGTTTACTAATATTGCCAAAACCTATTACGCAGACAAGTGTCGCGATATTGATATTATCAAGCTTAACGGCTCAATAGAGATTGCACCTATTTTAGGTCTTTCCGACGTTATTGTGGATATTGTTGAAACTGGGGCAACGCTTCTTGAAAACGGTCTTGAGCCTAAGGAAACAATTGTTAATATCAGCGCCCGTCTTATTTCAAACAAGGCGTCCTACAAATTCAAATCAAAAATGATAGATGCCCTCAAGGAATCTCTCGCAGCTATCGTGGAGGAAAACAAATGATTAAGATATACAACAGTAACGAAATTTCAATAGACGAAATATTAGAACGTAGTGAACAGACTATTGACGTTGAAGGTATTGTAACGGATATAATAAAAAACGTTCGTCAGAACGGTGACAAGGCTCTCGTTGAATATTCAAAAAAATTTGACGGCGCAGTAGATGATATCCTTGAGGTTACAAATGAGGAAATCGAAAACGCTTTCAACGAGGTAGACGATGAGCTGATTTCAATTCTTCAACAGGCTAAGGAAAATATTACTGCCTTTCACTCAAAACAGGTTCGCAATTCCTTCGTTATTAACGATAAGGATGGAGTTATTATGGGGCAAAAGGTTATCCCTATTGAAAAGGTAGGTCTTTACGTGCCCGGCGGCACAGCCTCATATCCGTCATCTGTTCTTATGAACTGTGTTCCTGCAAAGCTTGCAGGCTGTAGCGAGATTGTAATGGTTACACCTGCAAAGGCAGGGTATATTAAGCCTGTTATTCTTGCCGCTGCAAAAATTGCAGGTGTTGACAGAATCTTTAAAATCGGTGGCGCACAGGCAGTTGCAGCACTCGCTTACGGAACGGAATCCGTACCCAAGGTAGATAAAATCGTAGGTCCCGGCAATGCTTTTGTCGCAGAGGCAAAAAAACAGGTTTTCGGTACGGTTGATATTGATATGATAGCAGGTCCCAGTGAGATTCTTGTTGTAGCAGACGGCACCAATAATCCATCTCATATTGCCGCAGACCTTCTATCTCAGGCAGAGCACGATAAAATGGCAACTGCCGTCCTTATTACAGATAGCGAAGGCTTTGCAAATGCAGTAAGTCAAGAACTGGAAAAACAAATTCCTTTACTTCCGAGAGAGGAAATTGCAAGAACTTCAATTGACACTAACGGAAAAATTATTATTACAGATTCTCTTAAAAAGGCTATGGAGGTTTCAAATATTCTTGCTCCTGAGCACCTTGAGATTTGTGTTGATAATCCATTTGAATATTTAGGCCTTGTAAAAAATGCAGGCTCGGTGTTCCTGGGCAAAAACTGTCCTGAGGCATTAGGCGATTACTTTGCAGGTCCTAACCACACCTTGCCAACAAGTGGTACCGCTCGTTTTTCAAGTCCATTGTCAGTAGACGATTTCGTTAAAAAAACGCAGTTCTCATATTTCAGCGAAGAGGCACTTGGTCAGATAGGTAGCAAGGTTGTTCTCTTTGCAACCGAGGAAGGACTTGATGCTCACGCAAGAAGTGTTAGCATCAGAATGGAGAAATAAAATGAGTCGGTTTCTTGATGAAAGGTACGCTTCTCTTGCGGCATACGTTCCCGGCGAACAGCCACAGGATAAAAAGTACGTAAAACTAAACACAAACGAATCGCCTTATCCTCCTTGCCAAGAGGTGCTTGATTCGGTAAATAAATCTCAGGTTGAGCTTCTTAAGCTTTATCCTGATCCGGATGGTAAGGTGTTAACAAAAAAACTTGCAGATTATTACTCCGTAAAGCCTTCACAGGTTTTTCTTGCAAACGGCTCCGACGATATTCTTAACTTTGCCTTTATGGCATACGGTGCCAATGGCAGAAAATCTTATTTTGCAGACATAACCTATGGCTTTTACAGTGTTTTTGCAAATCTTCACATGTCAGATTATACGGTTATTCCGTTAAAGGACGATTTTACTCTTGATATTGAAAAATTCTGTAGTGTTGACGGAATTGTATTTATCGCAAATCCAAATGCTCCAACAGGTATTGCTCTTTCAATTGAAGAGGTAGAAAAAATTATTAAAAGTAATCCTTCAAACGTAGTTGTAATCGATGAAGCATACGTAGATTTCGGAGCACAAAGTGCTGCTTCTCTTGTAGATAAGTACAGTAATTTACTCGTTGTGCAAACTTATTCCAAGTCACGCTCCATGGCAGGCGCAAGATTAGGCTTTGCTATCGGTAGCGAGGATATTATTAACGATTTACATAAGCTCCGTTATTCAACTAATCCCTATAATATTAATCGCCTTACACTTGTTGCAGGTGAAAAGACAATTGATAATCAAAGCTACTACGACGATAATTGCAAAAGGATTATTGACTCCCGTCTTTACACAAAAACAAAGCTCGAAGAGTTAGGCTTTCAGGTGCTTTCCTCAAGTGCAAACTTTTTGTTTGCCCGTTCACCGTTAATTGACGGTGAAAGGCTTTACCTTGAATTAAAGGACAGAGGCATTCTTGTTCGTCACTTTACAAGCGAAAGAATTAAAGAATTTAACAGAATTACCATCGGCACACAGGAGCAGATGGAAATTCTTATTAAAACAATAAAAGATATATTGGAGGGGAAATAAATGCGTGTTGCTGAAATAAAAAGAACAACTGCAGAAACAGACGTCTACGTCAAAATAAATCTTGACGGAACAGGCAAAAACGATATTTCCACAAAAATCGGTTTTCTTGATCATATGCTTGTTTTGTTTGCAAAGCACGGCAGATTTGATTTAACAGTTAAATGCGACGGTGATATTGAGGTAGACGGTCACCACACTGCAGAGGATATAGCCATTGCCCTCGGTCAAGCCTTTAAAGAGGCTCTTGGTGATAAAAGAGGCATAAACAGATACGGCAGCACCATTCTTCCTATGGATGAGGCACTTATTCTTACTGCCGTTGACATTTCAGGCAGACCGTATCTGCGTTACCGTATGAAGATTCCGGCACCAATGGTAGGGGATTTTGACACAGAGCTTTTAAGAGAGTTTATTATTGCCTTTGCCTTTAACGGTGGTCTTACTCTTCACGTTCGCAGACTCGACGGTGTAAACAGTCACCATATTATAGAGGGCACCTTTAAATCACTTGCAAGGACTTTAAGAAAAGCCGTTGCAATCGATGAAAAAGCAAAAGACGAAATACCATCAACCAAAGGAGTTTTATAATGGTTGCAATAATAGATTACGGTGTAGGCAACTTGTTCTCTCTTCAATGCTCTTTAAATAAAATCGGTGTTGAAGCAGTTGTAACAAAGGACCCTCAGCAAATAATGTCAGCAGACAGAATCATTCTTCCCGGTGTTGGTGCTTTCGGTGATGCTGCAAAAAAACTTAAGGAAAGCGGACTTGTGGAGTTAATAACAAGTCAAGCTCAAAGCGGCAAGCCATTTCTTGGCATATGCTTAGGTATGCAGCTCCTTTTTGAAAAGGGCTACGAGTACGGTGAGCACGACGGTTTAGGCTTCCTGAAGGGTAACGTTGTTGCTCTTGAGGGGAAAATAGATTCAAATCTTCGCATTCCTCATATGGGCTGGAACGCTCTTGATTTTAAAAAGGAAAGTCCGTTGTTTAAGTATATAAACGATGGTGACTACGTTTATTTTGTTCACTCCTATTATGCAACAGATTGTGAAGAATCTGTTCTGGCAACCTCCGATTACGGTATTCCCGTTACTGCAACAGTAGGTAAGGGTAATATTTTCGGATGTCAGTTCCATCCTGAAAAAAGTGGAGACGTAGGTCTTAATATTCTTAAAGCATTTTGTGAAATAGGAGATTAAAATGAAAATTTTTCCCGCAATAGATTTATATGAGGGTAAAGCTGTGCGTCTGTTGAAAGGCGATTACAATCAGCTTACCGTATACTCCGAAAATCCTATTGAAATTGCAAAGGATTTTGAGAGTCAGGGCGCTACGGAACTTCATACCGTTGACCTTGAAGGTGCTCGTGACGGTGGCACACCAAACATTGATATAATAAAAAGCTTTGTGGAAAATACAAAGCTTCGCGTCGAGGTCGGTGGTGGCATTCGTTCAATGGACGTAGTCAAGGCGTACCTTGATGCAGGTGTCACAAGAGTTATTCTCGGTACTGCAGCAGTTACCGACGAAGCTTTCTTAATAAAAGCAGTCAAAACCTACGGTGATAAAATTGCCGTTGGTGCCGATATAAAAGACGGCAAGGTCGCAATTAAGGGATGGGTAGAAAAATCAGAGTATACTACCTTCGATTTCTTCGAGAAGCTTCAAAAAATCGGCGTTTCAACAGTAATTTGTACCGATATTTCAAAGGATGGCGCAATGCAAGGCACAAACCGTCAACTTTACAAGGAGCTTTCCGAAAGGTTCAACGTTAATATAATTGCTTCAGGTGGTGTGTCAAGCCTTGACGATATTGAAGCATTGAATAAGATGGAACTTTTTGGTGCGATTATCGGCAAAGCATATTACACAGGTGCAATAAAAATCAGTGATGCATTGGAGGTAGTGAAATGATTACAAAAAGAATTATTCCTTGCCTCGACGTAAAAAACGGCACGGTAGTTAAGGGTACGAATTTTAAAGACCTTAACGAAATTTCCTCACCTGTTCAGCTTGCAGAGTACTATAGCTCTCATGGTGCAGACGAGCTCGTTTTCTACGATATAACGGCTTCCTCCGACGGCAGAAAGCTTTTTACGGATATTCTTACAGAAACTGCGTCAAAGGTGTTCATTCCTCTTACAGTTGGTGGTGGCATAAATACTCTTGAAGATTTCGACAGAGTTTTAAAATGCGGTGCAGATAAGGTTTCCGTTAACTCAGGTGCTATCAGGAATCCCGATTTAATAAAGGAAGCCGCACAGAAATACGGTGACCAATGCGTAGTGCTTTCCGTAGACGTAAAAAGGGTAGATGGTGAGTTTCGTGTTTTTGCAAAAGGTGGCAGAGAGGACACAGGCCTCAACGCTCTTGAGTGGATAAAAAAAGGTGTCCAAAACGGCGCAGGTGAAATTGTTGTTAATTCAATTGATACCGACGGTGTAAAAAAAGGCTTTGATATTGAGATGCTCAAGGCAGTTACGGAGCTTGTAAACGTTCCCGTTATTGCATCGGGTGGTGCAGGCTGCAAAGAGGATTTTATTGATTTATTTAATCAGGTGCCCGATATTACTGCAGGTCTTGCCGCATCAATTTTCCACTATGGTGAGGTTACCATAGACGACCTTAAAAAGACTTTAGATAAAAATAATATAATTGTGAGGTTATAATATGTTCGATATTGAAAAAATCAAGTTTGACGATAAAGGTCTTGTACCTGCAATAGTTGTAGACGATAAAACAGGTGACGTGCTTACATTGGCTTATATGAACAAAGAAAGCCTTGGGATTTCTCTCGAAAAGAAGCTTACTTGCTTCTGGAGTCGTTCAAGACAGGAGCTTTGGTTAAAGGGTGAAACAAGTGGCAACTATCAGCACGTAGTAAGCATTACTGCAGATTGCGATATGGATGCCCTCGTTGTAAGAGTAAAAAAGGACGGACCTGCCTGTCATACAGGTGAGGAAAGCTGTTTCTTTAATACTGTGCTTGAAAGTGAGGAAGCACCTGCATTTTCCGTAGCAGGTCTTGTTGATATGCTTCAGGGCAGAAAAACAAATCCTAAGGAAGGCTCCTACACAACCTATCTTTTTGAAAAGGGTATTGATAAAATTCTCAAAAAGGTTGGCGAGGAATCCACAGAGGTTATTATTGCAGGTAAAGCAAACGATAAGGCAGAAACAATTTACGAGATTTCAGACCTTATGTACCACGTTCTCGTTCTTATGATTGAAATGGGCATTTCTGTTGATGATATTATGAACGAGCTTGCTTCCCGTCACGTTATCGACCACAAAGTTAAACAGGAAAAGATGACTAAATAATTGACAAAAGTCACGCTTTATCATAAAATGGAATTTGTAAAAAAATCATTTTGTGTGGTATTAATATGAAGCTGTTTATTATAAAGGCTTTCGTTGTGTGCATCAGGATTTTGTATGCTCCTATGAAGCTTCGCAAAACACAAAATAAAATACTTTATCTTTCCCGTCAAAGTAACGAAAAATCTCAGGATATGCTTTTGCTTGAAAAGGAGCTTTCCAAACGTAAGCCCGAGCTTAAACAGGTTTTTCGTTTGCGTAAGCTGAAGGACGAAAGTGCCATTACACTTTCGTATATTTTCGGCATAATCGGTGATATGTGGCAGATGGCATCGGCTAAGGTTGTAATTACGGATACTTATTCCATTCCCGTTTCCTGCCTTACTCACAAAAGTAGCTTGAAGGTCGTTCAGATATGGCACGCCATGGGCGCCGTAAAAAAGTTCAGTCTTCAGTCGGCAGGTAAAACGCAGGGCAGAGATTTGGGCGTAGCTAAGGCTATGAGTATGCACAAGAATTATGATTTTGTCCTTGCTCCATCATCTGCAACGGCAGAGCTTTACTGTGAGGCATTCGGCTGCAAAAGAGAAAATATAAAAATACTTTCTCTTCCGAGAGTAGACGTTATACTCGATAACAAAACACGCAAGGAAGAGTTCATAAAGCTCAATCCTCGGTATGAGGGCAAAAAAATTGCAGCTTACGTTCCTACCTTTCGTGATAAGGATGAGCTTTACGCTCAGAGGCTTGTTAAAGCGTTTGAGCTTTCTGAGAGTATCTCTCTCGTTGTTTCCTCTCATCCCTTGAGTAAGACGGCAAAGCAGGGGCTTTATAAGTTTAACGGTGAATTCAGCAGCCTCGATTTAATGAAGCTTGCAGATTACGTTATTACAGATTATTCTGCTTGCTCCTTTGAGGCAGCTCTTTTGCAGAAGCCATTGTATTTTTACGTTCCCGACTATGAAATATATAGCGCCGAGCAAGGCTTGAACGTGGACGTTAAAAAGGAGCTTTCGGCAGTCTCCTTTGAGGATGAAGCAAAGCTTCTCCAATCAATTAATGCCGATAATTACGATTTTAATATGCTTAGCAGTTTTACCGAAAAGTATATTGAAAATAGAAACACAAACAATACAGAGCAAGTCGCAGAGTTTATTTGCTCTTTAACAGAAAGGGTATAATTATGAAAAGAATTTTAACCTATGGTACGTTTGACCTTCTTCACTACGGTCACATCCGTATTCTCAAAAGAGCAAAGGAAATGGGTGATTACTTAGTTGTTGCTCTTTCAACAGACGAGTTTAATGCAACCAAGGGCAAAAAAGCATATCACAGCTATGAAACCCGTAAAAAAATGCTTGAAGCAATTCGCTACGTTGACCTTGTTATTCCTGAAAATAATTGGGAACAAAAGGTTCAGGATATCCTTGATTACAAAATTGACGTTTGTGTAATGGGCTCCGACTGGGCAGGTAGCGATAAGTTTGATTATCTTAAAGAATATTGCGACGTTGTTTTCCTCGAAAGAACACCGGGTATCTCTACGTCTCAAATAAAAAATGACCTTCAGCTTCAGGAAGCAGTCGACGGCGTTGACCAGGTTCCACGTACATAATTAAAGAGAGGTTTTAAAATGCTCAAAAAGTACTTTAACAGAGCAAAAGATCTTGCAAAAAGCAGTAATTTTGATTACATTAAGTTTTCCAACCTTCCCATTGAGGAAAAAACAGTTCTTTTAGAAGGCGGACAGGGCTCCAATATTAACGGTAATATGTTCGCTATGCTTAAGGAATTGTGCGAGAATCCTCGTTGGGCAGACTATAAGCCTGTTTTTGTTGTTAAAAAGAACACTCTTGAAAAAGCACAAAACAGAGCAGAGATTTACGGCTACAAAAACGTTGAGTTTACTATCCGTAACTCAAAATCATATTGCAAGCATCTTGCTACTGCAAAATATCTTTTAACAGATAACTCTTTTCCACCTTATTTTAATAAGAGGGACGCTCAGGTGTACCTTAATACCTGGCACGGCACTCCTCTAAAGACTCTCGGTAAGGCTAACAAATCAAGCCTTGCCTCTCTTGCTAACGTGCAAAAGAATTATCTTATGAGTGACTATGCCTTGTTCCCCAATGAATTTACAAGGCAAGTATTTATGAAGGACTATGACCTTGAGCCAATATTCAACAACGTAAGCTTTATCGGTAACTATCCGAGAAACTACATTTTCTACGATTCCGACGCAGGCGTAGAAATGAAAAGACAGCTTGGACTTGAGGGCAAAAGAGTGTACGCATATATGCCAACCTGGCGAGATGCAAGCACAAAGGCACAAAAAAGGAAGCAGATACAAAAAACAACGGACATATTAAAAGAATTTGACGAGAAGCTTGATGATAATTCAGTTCTTTTAGTCAATCTCCATTTCCTTCTTGCTTCTGAAATAAATTGCGATGAGTTTTCTCACGTTAAATATTTTTCACCTGACTACGATACCTACGAGATTCTCAACGCTTGCGACGGTCTCGTTACCGATTATTCCAGCGTTTTCTTTGATTTCGCAGTTTCAGGAAAAAGTGTTATTCTCTTCGCATACGATAAGGCAGATTATTTATCCTCACGTGGTATTTATCTTGATTTCGAGAGTCTTCCTTTCCCTATTACCGAAACTGTAGACGGTGTTGTTGATTTAATGAAAAAGGAGCTTCCTGCATCTCAGGAATTCCTTGACACCTATTGCGATTTCGGTAGTGTTGACTGTTGCGAAAAAATCTTTTCTCTTATGGTCACAGGGGAAAGTGATTTCTATAAGCTTGATAAAAATACACAGCTTGATAATCTTTGCTTGTTATACGGTGGTAATCTTACACGTAATTCGTACAGAGCCATAAAAGCTTATATGGATAATAATCCTGAGTATAATTACGTTATCACCTACAGAAAAGCAATGTCTCCTGCCAATAAGGAGAAGTATGACGAGGTTATCGGCAACGTTTCAATTTACGGTTTACTTACGGCATATCAATATAAACTTAAAGAGCTTCTTGTATGGATTTTTGCCTGCTTCTTCGGTACCTTTAAATCAAAATCGCTTAAAAGCTTTTTCCGTAGAGAAAGAAACCGTCATTTTTACAAGCTTAACCCTGTAAAAATTGTGGATTTCTCTTGTAACAGTAGTATGATGGCAGGTGTTTTAACTGCCTTTGACTGTGAGAAGGAGTACGTTATTCATAGCCGTTTATGTAGTGGCAGAAGGAGTAAACACGCCGTTAATATTGAGTCAAAGTGTGGCTTTAGCGTTTACCATAACGAAGAGGCTGAAATCAGCGCAATATCCAATCTTGACGACGAGGAAAAAATAAAAGTTGTAAGAAGCTTTTGCACTATGCACAATAAGCTTCCGCTTTATTTCAACGTCGGTAATAAGATGGTTATCCTTTCTACCTTCTATTTCAAAGCACCGGCAGAAACCTCAGTTAACGATTTATACGTTACAATAGGTGAGCATACCTACAAGCCTAAGTTTATATGCAGCAAGAAAAAAGCATATATTCACAAGGGCTTATATAAGGTTAGCGTACCTGTTGAGGATATGGTCAATAACTCTGCCAAGGAACGCGTTTATATGTGCTTTGATTTTGAGGGTTTGTGCATTAAAACGGTAACCAAGTATTTTTCAAGATTAAGGAATAAATTTTTAGGACTTCGCGGCCCTATGAATATTCACGAGCAAACAGAAACAGTAGCTGTTTTCCGTCAGATTCAAAAGAATCAGCTTATTGTTTACGTTCGCTCAAGGAATAAAACAGATAAAATTATTGAAAGAATAAAGCAACTCATTGCCTACGGTATTTCTCAAAGTTGGAAAACAAAAAAGGCAAAAAAGCTTGTTGTTCTTTACGAAAAGAACTCCTCCAAGTACGAGGAAAGTGCAAGCGTGCTTTACGAGGAGCTTATTGATAGTGGCTATAAAAACGCTTATTTTATAGTCGATAAAAAGTACGAATTCCTTGACAGAATTCCCGAAAAGTACAGAAAGAATATTGTTTATAAGTATTCCTTGAAGCATTATATTTATTTCTTTACGGCCAAAACCTTTATAGGAACAGAGGCAATCGCACACGCCTTTGACCTCAAGACCTGTAACGCTTTGCCGCTTTATAAGATGGCAAGTAAGGATATTAACTACGTTTTCCTTCAGCATGGCGTTATGTATATGGTTTCTCTTGATTCCGAGGCAAGAAAAATGTTCAAGCGTAAGGCTCTCAGAGGTAAATACAGAGTTGTTGTTTCCTCTGTTGCAGAAATGGAGCATTTCACAACCTTGGGCAGACATCTTGAAGAGGATATCTATATAACAGGTCTTCCGAAGTTTGACAGAAATGTACTTAACGACGATGCAGATAAGATTGTCATTATGCCGACCTGGCGTCCGTGGGAAATCAATACTGCCCGTTCCGATTTCAGTCAGACACCGTATTTCAAAATGCTTATGAAGCTGTACGATAACGTACCTGCAGAGCTTAAGGACAAGGTTATTATTTTACCTCATCCTCTTATTGTAAACGAGCTTACCAAGGCGTCTCCCGACGTTGTTGATAAGGTTGTGCTTGACGCACGTTACGATGACGTGCTCAAAACCGCAAGGCTTCTTATTACAGACTATTCATCCATAGCCTTCGATGCCTTCTATCGTGGCTCAAACGTAATTTTCTATTGGGAAGAAAAAGATTATTGTATGCAGCAGTACGGCCCTTCAACAAAGCTTATGCTTAACGAGGAAAACGTTTACGGTGATTATTTCTATAGCGATGAAGGTCTTACTGAAGCAATCGCAAGAAACTATAATAATCCACAAACGGAAACACACAAAGAGAGATATTCTCATCTCGTGGATTATCACGACGGTCAAAATACGCAAAGATTAATAAATCTTCTTAAAGAAGATGAAATTATTTAAGAGGTTACTATGGTAGATTATTTAAGTGTTGCTAATCAACGTGACTCCTGGTTCGATAACTCAAAGGGTATTTTGATGATCACAGTTGTTGTAGGTCATTTTATTGCAAGTGTACTGGGCAAATTCGATACCCTTGCCTTTTTATCAAACTATATTTATTTTTTCCATATGCCTGCTTTTGCAATTATTTCAGGCTTTTTTCTCAAAAGGCGAGTAGACACAAAGGATTACGCTTCTGTTATTAACAAAACGTTGATTCCGTATTGCTTTGCTCAGGTGGTTATCTATTTATCAGCAATTATACTGCCAAGTGGTGTAAGGGCTTTATCGGAAGAACGCTTTGCAGCTTCGGGATTATTTTCATTCCTGTTCCCGATGTATCACCTGTGGTATTTTGTCGGTCTCATAATAGCCTTTGCGTTTTTAATATTAGTAAATGCAAAAGAGCATCCCTTGAGAGCACTCCTTTTATCTTTAGCAATAAGTCTTGCTTCAGGTGCAATTCCAACGGTGGAATTTTTGAAGCTCACAAAGGTACTCGCGTTTCTTCCGTTTTTCGTTATCGGATATCTCGTGCCATCTGGTTTTATGAACAAAATCAAAAAGAAGAGCCTTATTCCCGTTTCACTTATTCTCACGGTAGGCGTATGTGCTGTTCTTTGGCTTTTCAGGGATAAGGGTACCTTCACAGGCATTTTTGCAATGACCTCACGTTACGATAATTTCGTGTTTGATATTCCGTATCTTCAAGCCGTTGTTGTACGCTTTCTCTTCATTTTAAGCTCGGTGATTTATAGCTTTGCGTTTTTAAATCTTTGCCCGAGGAAGAAATGTATTTTCACTCGTTTGGGAGAAAAGAGCGTATATATCTACGTGCTGCACGTTGTATTTGTAGTAATCGTAAGGCATCTCCATTACGAGTACGACATTTTGTTTGAGCTTGATTCCTTAGTTAACAAAATAATCTATCTCGTATTTTGCGTAGTGGTTTGTTATTTATTAACAACGCCACCTGTTGTCAAGCTCTTCAAAAAATTATTTGAGCCGAATTTCGATATAAGAAAAATGCCGGAATATCTTACAAAAAAATAAAACACGTACAATAAAATTACACTTCACGTACAATAAAATTACACTTAAGAGTTTATTAAATAAATTCTTAAGTGTTTTTTGTGCCTTAATACGACAACTTTTTCAGACAAAGCAGTGTATAGTAAATACATAAATATTCATAAGGAGTAGTGATTATGCCCGTTTCATTTAAAATTACACAGGAGAAGCTTTGTTGCTTCATAAAAGGTGATGTGGATCATCATACCGCACCTGATATACGAGATTCAATTGATGATGCAATAATCATCAACGAAAACGTTAAAACGGTTGAACTTGACTTTTCGGAGGTTTCCTTTATGGATAGCTCAGGCATAGGTCTTGTTATGGGACGGTACCGTCTTATTGTCTCCAAGGGCAAAAAGCTTGTTGTATCAAATCTTGCCGAACGTGATTTTAAGATAATGAAAATGTCCGGTATAGAAAAGTTAGCAACCATTACACAAAAAGATAAAAAGGGAAGGCTTGGTAATAATTTATGAAAAAAATAAATCAATTAAAAATGACGTTTGATTCTCGCTCTGTAAACGAAAGCTTTTCGCGTACTGCCGTTGCAGCGTTTTCAAGTCAGCTTGATATGACCATAGAGGAATTAGGCGACATAAAAACAGTTGTCAGCGAAGCAGTAACCAATTGCATTGTTCACGCCTATCGTAACACAATAGGCAAAATTTACATAACCTGTACAGTTTTTGAGGAAGGTGTCATCAGGATAGCAATTCGTGACAGAGGCTGTGGAATAAGTGACGTGGCACAGGCAGTGGAGCCTTTGTATACAAGTGTAGGCGGAGAGCGTTCAGGTCTTGGCTTTACCGTTATGGAGAGCTTTTCCGATAAGCTTTCCGTTCGTTCCAAGGTAGGTGTAGGCACCACCGTCACAATAGAAAAAATCATAAAAGGTAAAGCAAATGACAGATAAGGAAAGCAGAGTTACGGCGAATCTTCCTCTTGTTCACGCTTGTGTCGGAAGATTTGTAAACAGAGGTGTAGAATACGATGATTTGTATCAGGCAGGTTGTGTAGGGCTCGTAAAAGCAGTTAACGGCTTCGATGAATCACGTGGCTTTGAGTTTTCTACTTATGCCGTACCTGCAATTTTAGGTGAAATTAAACGGATTTTCAGAGACGGAGGAACAGTAAAGGTCAGTAGGAGCATAAAGGATAAATCTCGCTTTGTTTTAGCAGAAAAAAACAAACTGACGGAAAAACTGTCTCGTGAGCCCACCGTTCAGGAGCTTTCGCAGTATCTCAATATGGAACCCTGCGAGGTTTCGGAATATTTACTTGCCTTTCAACCCGTTTTGTCTCTCACGTGCTCCGATGATTCCTCTGAGGAACTGGACGTACCCGTAGAAAACCAGGAAAAGCTTGATAATATCATATGTCTTAAAAGCTGTCTGTCATCTTTGTGTGCGTTTGACAGGAAGCTTATTATTCTCAGGTATTTCGGCTCAAAAACACAGTCCGACGTAGCACGAGAGTTGGGAATATCTCAGGTGCAGGTCTCGCGCAGAGAAAAGAAAATTCTATGTGAAATTCGCGAAAAAATGAGCGTTTAGTGACTTGAACAAAAAAGGTGAAGTTTATTATTAAAAGAATGTTTAAAATGATATGTTAAAAAAAGATGTATACACTTGAAAAAAATCGGGAATTGTTATAAAATATATTCGGTAAAAAATTAACAAAATAAAAGGAGTTTTACAAATGGGTCTTTTAAACAAGAAAACAGTTGATGATATCAATGCAAAAGGCAAAAAGGTTCTCGTTCGTTGCGACTTTAACGTTCCTCTTAAGGATGGCGTTATCACAGACGAAAACCGTATTACAGCCGCACTTCCAACAATCAAAAAGCTTATTGCTGACGGTGCACAGGTAATCCTTTGTTCTCATCTTGGTAAGGTTAAAAACGGACCAAATGAAAAAGAGTCACTTGCACCTGTAGCAAAGAGACTTGCAGAGGTTCTTGGTCAGGACGTTGTTTTCGCAGCAGACGATACAGTTGTTGGCGAAAACGCAAAGGCAGCAGTTGCTGCAATGAAGGATGGCGACGTTGTTCTTCTCCAAAATACTCGTTTCCGCCCTGAAGAAACAAAGAACGGCGAAGCTTTCTCAAAAGAACTTGCATCTCTTTGCGATATCTACGTAAACGATGCTTTCGGTGCTGCTCACAGAGCACATTGCTCAACAGTTGGTGTTGCATCCTTTGTTGAAGAAGCAGCAGTTGGCTACCTTATGGGTAAAGAGCTTAAGTATCTCGGTAACGCAGTTGAGGATCCTCAGAGACCTTTCGTTACAATCCTTGGTGGTGCTAAGGTTGCAGATAAGCTCAACGTTATTGAAAATCTTCTTAACAAGGCAGATACACTTATTATCGGTGGTGGTATGGCATATACCTTCCTTGCAGCAAAGGGCTACACAGTAGGCACCTCTCTTCTTGACGAAACAAAAATCGACTACTGCAGAGATATGCTCAAAAAAGCAGAGGAAAAGGGCGTTAAGATTCTTCTTCCTGTTGACGTTACAACAGCAAAGGCTTTCCCTGATCCAATCGATGCAGAAATCGAAGTTACAATCTACGATGCAGACAAGATTCCTGCAGACGTTATGGGACTCGATATCGGTCCAAAGACTGCAGAGCTTTATGCAGATGCTGTAAAATCAGCAAAAACAGTTGTTTGGAACGGTCCTATGGGCGTATTTGAGAATCCTATTCTTGCAAAGGGTACAATTGCAGTAGCAGAATCTCTTGCAGAAACAGATGCAACCACAATCATCGGTGGTGGCGACTCTGCAGCAGCAGTTAACACTCTCGGCTTTGGCCCAAAGATGACTCACATCTCAACAGGTGGCGGTGCATCTCTTGAGTTCCTTGAGGGTAAGGCACTTCCAGGCATCGAAGCAGTTAACGACAAGTAATATTTCACGCGCATTTCGCGTTTTTCTGTCCACTCGGAGTATCTTAATACACCTTCGGGACAGAGAAAACGTAAACTGCACGCAAACTATTATTGTCGTTGCATATTAAAGTAATATTTCACGCGCATTTCGCGTTTTTCTGTCCTTGTGAGTATATTGCTCGTTTGGAAAACCTGAAATACACTCCAAGGCAGAAATAGAAAAAACATAAATCGAAAGAGGATAAAAATATGGATAAATCACTTCGTAAAGCAGTTATCGCAGGTAACTGGAAAATGAACAAAACTCCTGATGAAGCAAAGGCTATCATCAACGATATGAAGCCTCTTGTTGCAGATGCAGATTGCGACGTTGTTCTTTGTGTACCATACATTGACATTTTCGCAGCACAGGAAGCAGCTGCAGGCTCAAACATTAAAATCGGTGCAGAAAACTGTCACTGGGCAGAAAGCGGTGCTTTCACAGGTGAGGTTTCAGCTCCAATGCTCAAGGCTATCGGTGTTGAGTACGTAATCATCGGTCACTCCGAAAGAAGACAGTATTTCGGCGAAACAGACGAAACTGTTAACAAGAGAGTACGTGCAGCACTTGATAGTGGTCTCACTGTTATTCTTTGTGTTGGTGAGCTTCTTGACGAGCGTAAAAAGGGCGTAACAATGGAAGTTGTTCGTTCACAGACAAAGATTGCTCTTCAGGGCGTTTCTGCAGAGGAGCTTGATAAAATCATCATCGCTTACGAGCCTGTTTGGGCTATCGGCACAGGTGAAACAGCAACTGCAGAGCAGGCAAACGAGGTTAACCATGCAATCCGTGAGGTTCTTGGCGAAATCTATTGTCCAAAATGTGCAAGTCGCGTTACTATTCAGTACGGTGGCTCAATGAACGCAAAGAATGCGGCAGAGCTTCTTGCTCAGGTAGACGTTGACGGTGGTCTTATCGGTGGTGCATCACTTAAGGCAGACGATTTCTCCGTTATCGTTAAAGCAGCAAGCATCTGAGTGTAAATTGCAAGGGCAGGCGGTTCGTCTGCCCTTATCTGAATTTTATATAAAGGCAGGAATTTTAAATGTCCGAAAAAGTTCTTCTCGTCGTAATGGACGGTGTAGGTTATTCCAAAACAGGTATTGGTGATGCAGTAACACTTGCAAACACACCTGTTCTTGATAAACTTCTTAAAGAGTGTCCCAACGCTCGTCTCAAGGCACACGGTGCAGCAGTTGGTCTCCCATCAGATGATGATATGGGTAACAGCGAGGTTGGTCACAACGCTCTCGGCTGTGGTCAGGTTTATTCACAAGGTGCAAAGCTTGTTAATGAATCTATTGAGTCAGGCAAAATCTATGAATCAACTGCTTGGAAAGAGATCGCAGGTAACTGTGTAGCAAAAAGCTCAACTCTTCATTTCATCGGCCTTCTTTCCGATGGTAACGTTCACTCAAACATTTCACATCTTATTGAGATGCTCAAGCAGGCAAAGGCAGAGGGCGTAAAAAACGTTCGTTGTCATATTCTCCTTGACGGTCGTGACGTTCCGGCAACTTCAGGTCTTGTATACGTAGAGCAGCTTGAAAATGCTTTGGCTGAGCTTAATGACGATACCTTCTGTGGCAAAATTGCTTCAGGTGGTGGCCGTATGGTTGTTACTATGGACCGTTACCAAGCAAACTGGAATATGGTTAAAACAGGCTGGGATACTCACGTTAAGGGTATCGGTAGGCAATTTGCTTCAGCATCAGAGGCGATTGAAACGTATCGTGCAGAAAACGACGGTATGATAGACCAGGATCTTCTTCCCTTCGTTATTGCAGAAAACGGTGAGCCTGTAGGCACAATCGTTGACGGTGACAGTGTAGTTCTTTTCAACTTCCGTGGCGACCGTGCAATCGAAATCTCAATGGCTTTCGATAACGACGAATTCACATATTTTGACAGAGGTGCAAAGCTTGACGTTTGCTATGCAGGTATGCTTCAGTACGATGGCGACCTTAAGCTTCCTGCACGTTTCCTCGTTAATCCACCTGAAATCAAGGATACTCTTTCAGAGCTTCTGGTTTCAAAGGGAATGAATCAGTTCGCAGTTTCCGAAACACAGAAGTACGGTCACGTAACGTATTTCTGGAACGGTAACAAGAGTGATAAATTCTCCGAGGAGCTTGAAACCTTTATGGAGATTCCGTCAGACAAGGTTTCCTTTGATGAAAGACCTTGGATGAAATCTGCAGAGGTTACAGATGCAGTTATTGAGGCTATGGAAAGTGGCAAGTACGATTTTATTCGTTGCAACTATCCAAACGGTGATATGGTTGGACATACGGGTAACCTTGATGCAACAATTACTGCAGTTGAAGCAGTAGACCTTGCACTTGCAAGAGTTCTTAAGGTTGCAGATAAATGTGGTGTAACAGTTCTTATTACTGCAGACCACGGCAATGCAGACGAAATGCTTGAAAAGAACAAAAAAGGTGACCTTGCAGTAAGAACTGCACATTCACTTAACGAGGTTCCGTTTATCATTTACAGCAAAAACGCTTATGAGGTTAAGGAAGGCTCCTTCGGTCTTGCAAACGTTGCTCCTACAGTTGCAAAAATCTTCGGTATCGAGCCATACGCTTCTTGGGAAGAGTCAATCATTAAATAAATAATTGAATTAAATATAAACACCATTTCTCACTGATTGTAAGAAATGGTGTTTTGTTATTTCTGGTTTCTTATTAACTCATAATTTCCGCTTTTGAGGATTCTTAATAAATCCTCATTACTTTTTATAGGCTCTTTCGTGATTATTCCGCCAAGGGCGGCACCGCTTACTCTATGGCAGTCGCTACCGCTTGTTCTTATGGGTGCGTTTATTTCCTCTGCCCATTTTTCTGAGCAAGCATTTTGCTCCTTTGTAGCCTTAGCGTTGAAGATTTCAACTCCGTCAAGGTACTCAGGCTTCGCTCTTGTTATAAGCTTTCTGAAGGGATGAGCTTGCACAAAAATACAACCCTTCTTTCTGAAAAGCTTGCTTGCTCTTTTTATGTAAAGCTTAAGTAAAAATGGAAGATTGTATAGCATTTCCTCCGTTACACCGTAAATCAGGTAATCGTTTATTGTAGCGTAGAATCTTAATTCCACTCCGAGTAAAACGGTAAAATCCTCCGTTTCAAGCTGCTTTGCTTTTCTGTAGCCCTGCAAAAAATGCTCCAAGGCTTTTTTCTTATTGAAAAATTCAGGGATATTAAAGGTCATAGGTGAATAATGATCCGTTACAACAATACCGGAGTAGCCGGCTTCCTTGTACATTTTAACAAGCTCTTCTGCATCCAATTGACCGCATCGGCTTGTGTTTTTTGTGTGAGCGTGAAGCTCGTACCTATATTCCATAAATTCACCTCATTTGCCTTCATATTATACTATCAAAAGCGAGTATATTCAATTAAAAAACAATATTTTTTTACTATTATTTAATAAAAACTTGAAAATTTATACAAAATAATATATCCTTAATTCAGTATTAATTAACGGAAGGTGATCGTATGAATTTTTTTGACGCAATAATGTCAATTCTTATGTCTGTTTGTATGCTTTTAACAGGCTTTCTTGACCAAGGCACACCGAAGCACTCTATGAACGTTGAGCTTGTAAGGGAAGAACAGCTTGTTTTCACAGATGCAATGTATGCAGGCCAAGGCGTTACAACAGACGGAGAATATTTCTACACGTCAGGCTCTTTAACTGCTCTCGGTGTTGCAGGTCTTGCAAAATGGGATGCAGATACAATGGAATGTGTTCTTAAGAATGATGACGCTATCCCTACAGATTATAAGGAATTCTATGGCACAGACCATATTGGTGGAATCAGCTACTATGATGGTAAAATCTACGCCGCAGTAGAAAACAAAGCAGAGGATTTCCCTCTTATTATCACGTACGATTGTGAAACACTTGAAATTGTGGATATTTACATTATTGACCCCGAGAATTTACCTGACGGTATTCCGTGGTGTGCGGTAGACGCAGAAAACGGTTACGTTTATTGCTCTCCTTTCCACGATACAGAGTATATTCTTGCATTCCATCTTGATACAATGGAGTTTTCACATTTCATAAATCTCTCAGAAGAGATTACTCGTATTCAAGGTGGCGAGGTGTATGACGGAGTTCTTTACCTTTCCTATGATGCACAAAACAGCAATACTGATCAGGTGCTTACAGTAGACGTTAAAACAGGTGAAGTAGAAAAGCTTTGCTCAAGGACTCTTCCTGCACTTGCAGGTAATGAGGCAGAGGGCTTAACCGTTTATCCAATGGACGATGGCACCTTTATTCACGTGCTTGACTATGATAAGGCAGTTGGCGTCTATTTAAGAAGCTACTCTGTACAAGAATAATAAACTAAAAATAAAAAGGAGCATTCAACGAAACCGTTGAATGCTCCTTTTATACTGTCTGTTAATATATTATACGTTAAATCTGAAGAGAACAATATCTCCGTCTTGCATAACGTATTCCTTACCTTCCGAGCGTACAAGACCTTTTTCCTTTGCAACTGCCATAGAGCCACATTCCATAAGCACGTCAAAGGAAACAACCTCTGCACGAATGAAGCCTCTTTCAAAGTCGGAGTGGATTTTACCTGCCGCCTGAGGAGCCTTTGTGCCTTTTGTGATTGTCCAAGCTCTTACCTCAGGCTGACCTGCAGTAAGGTAGCTCATAAGACCTAAAAGGTCGTAGCTTCTTTCAATAAGAAGGTCAAGTCCGCCTGTTGAAATTCCAAGCTCTGCAAGGAACATTTCCTTTTCTTCTTTGTCAAGCTCTGCAATCTGTGACTCAAGCTCTGCACAAATCGGAAGCACCTGGCTGCCTTCTGTTGCCGCAATTTCTTTAACTGCGTTATAACGGGCGTTAGTTTCAATTTTTGAAGCAAAATCCTCTTCGCTCATATTACAAGCGTAAATAACTGGCTTTGCCGTAAGAAGTGCAACCGTGTCAATAATTGCCTTCTCGTCATCTGTTAACTCAACAGTTCTTGCGCAAAGACCGTTATCAAGAGCCTCTCTTACCTTTTCAAGAACTGCAAGCTCTGTTGCAAGAGATTTGTCGCCCTTCATTGCTTTTGTTGTTCTGTCGATTCTTCTTTGAAGAATCTCTGCATCGGAAAGAATAAGCTCAAGGTTAATTGTTTCAATATCTCTTTGTGGATTAACGTCACCGTCAACGTGCATAATATCATCGTTATCAAAGCAACGAACAACGTGAATAATGGCGTCAACCTCACGGATATGCGAAAGGAATTTATTTCCTAAGCCTTCGCCTTGTGAAGCGCCTTTAACAAGACCTGCAATGTCAACAAATTCAATTGTAGCAGGGGTCACTTTTACAGGATTATACATTTCGCAAAGGGCATCAAGACGGCTATCGGGGACTGCAACAACGCCAACGTTTGGCTCAATTGTGCAGAAAGCGTAGTTTGCTGCCTGTGCACCTGCATTTGTAAGTGCGTTAAAAAGTGTGCTTTTGCCTACGTTAGGTAAGCCTACAATACCAAGTTTCATTTTACTGACTTCCTTTTGAAAAATTACAAGTAATTTTAACACATTATAAATTGTATTTCAATATGTAAATATTCTTTTACTGAAAAGAAATACTAATGGCGAGGTGTTAATATGGATTTCAGAACAGATCTTGCTCTTGAAAGAAGAGAAATGTTAAATACGGAGCTTCCGGGTGTTACCGTAAAAGAAGAGCAGAACGACGAATGTAAAATAACGGTTATCGAGATAAAAAATGAAGCTGCTGCCCATAAGCTTGGTAAAGGCGTAGGGAAATATATAACCGTAGAAACCTTGCCTTTTTCCGATTCTGCAGAGCTTTCCTCCGTTCGTTTGCAAACGGTGATTCGTTGTATAAAATCTCTCTTACCAAAGGATGAGGGCACAGTAGTTGTGGCAGGCGTAGGCAATCTTCAGATGACCTCTGATGCTTTAGGTCCAGAAACTGCATCAAGGATTTTTGCCACAAGGCATATTGATGACACTTTACGCAAAAATGCAGGTCTGAAACACAGCTTGCGACCTGTGGTTTCCTTTTCTGCAGGTGTTCTCGGTCAAACAGGTATTGAGTCGGGGGAATATATAAAAAGTATATGCGACACAGTAAAGCCTTGCTGTGTAATAACTATCGATGCACTGGCTTCAGGTAGCATCACAAGGTTAGGAAACACTATACAAATGTCCAATACAGGTATCGCTCCGGGCTCAGGCATAGGCAATTCCCGAGTTCGCATAGACGAAGCTCTTTTAGGTGTGCCTGTTATTGCAATTGGTGTGCCAACTGTGGTGGATGCTTTGTGCCTTGCAGGAGAAATTTGCAAAATTGACGTGCAGATGCTATCAAAACAACAGATGTTAAAGGGCAAGGAGCTTATTGTGGCACCAAAGGACGTAGACCTGCTTATTAAAAATGCATCGTCTCTTTTAGCCTTAGCAATTAACTGTGCCCTGCAACCGTCATTTTCAACAGAGGAAATGTACGCGCTTATGTAATATTCAATAAGCTTTTTTCATAATTTTTTATGAAAAGAAGGTGGTAGCTTGCGCTTTAGATATATAAAAGCAGTTTTGTGCAATATTTTATGTTTAGCAATAATTTTTACAAGTGTCTTTTTTGGTGATGCCTTCAGTACTCTTGTGGATTCTGTTGCTAAGCCGTTTATATATAATAAGGAGCTTTCGCAGGTCTTATCTCAAAAAGAGGTTTGTGTAAATAATAACGAGCTTTACTCTGCGACAGGCTATAGCGGTGGTGCGTACACAAGCGCCTTTACGGATTACGTAAGTGCTGATATACAGGCACTTAAGCTTCAGGCAGAAAAGCTTTTTGAGGGCTATACAAAGGAAGGGGAAATAAAAGAAATTCAAATGGGTGCAACAAGCAAAACACTTTCCTACGGTGTAGTTGAGGTGGATAATAAAACTCAAAACTCCATTAATCTTAAGACCATACTTTCTCAAAAGCCGTCTTTAAAAAAGCTTTCCTCTGATGAGCCGAGTATTCTCATTTATCACACTCATTCAACCGAAGGCTACGAGCTGCTTGATTTGGGGTGGTATGCTAAAGAGTACAATTCTCGCACCAAGGATACCTCAAAGAATGTTGTAAGAGTAGGTGAGGAGCTGACTGCAACGCTTGAAGAGGCAGGGTTTAGCGTTATTCACGATAAGACGATATACGACGAATCCTATAACGGAGCCTATTCTCGCTCAAGAGTCTCTGTGGAAAAATATCTAAAAAAATATCCGTCAATTCAAATAACCATTGACCTTCACCGTGACGCAATTCATTATGAGGACGGAACAAAATGTAAGCCCACTGCAACAATTAACGGCAAAAAGGCGGCACAGGTAATGATTATTTCAGGCTGTGAGGGTAACGGCGTTGAGGACTTTCCCGATTGGCAAAAGAATCTTGTTTTCTCTACACACCTTCAAGGTACGGTAGAGGAAAAATACACAGGACTTATGAGACCTGTATTTTTTTGCCACAGGAAATATAATATGGACGTTACGCCTTGCTCCTTCCTTTTGGAATTTGGTACAGATGCAAATACCTTGGAGGAGGCAGTATACTCTGCTCAGTTAATAGGTGAGTCGTTTGTGAGAATGTTAGAGGAATATAAATGAAATTTGAAAAGATAATGGATTACTACACGGGAATTGTTATATTAATTTTGGTGTTGGTTACAGCTCTTTGTGCCTCTTTTATTGCAATTGACAGAGGTGAAAAGAACCTTGATTGCGCCGTTACAGTTTGCTCATTGGAAATTTGCACACAAAATCACTTGCGCTATTGTTAAAATGTGAAAAATTATCGTATATTTTGTAAAAGTGCAAAAATTCTATTGAAATAAATATCTCTTTATTGTAAAATATTAGCAAAGAACAGTACGTTTTGCTAACGTAATGCTCTTACACGTCATAGGAGAAGATGAAACACATGTCAGTTAAACTCAACACAAAATATCTTCAGGGCTTTGTTAACGAAGAAGACGTTAAAGCAATAGCTCCTGAGGTTGATGCAGCAGTCAAGCTTCTTGACTCTCGCACAGGTGCAGGCAACGATTTTTTAGGTTGGCTCGATTTACCTGTTGATTACGATAAAGAAGAGTTTGCAAGAATAAAAGCTGCAGCAAGTAAGATTCGCAGCGATAGCGACGTGCTTGTTGTTATCGGTATTGGTGGCTCATATCTTGGCGCAAGAGCAGCCATTGAATTTTGTAAATCACAGAACCGTAACTTGTGCGAAAAGCCACAGATTATTTTCGCAGGTAACACACTTTCCTCGTCTGCATTGGCAGAGGCTGTTGCACTTTGCGACGGTAAGGATTTTTCAGTAAACGTTATTTCAAAATCCGGCACAACTACCGAGCCCACAATCGCTTTCAGAGTATTTAAGGATTTACTCGAAAAGAAATACGGCAAGGCAGAGGCAGCCAAAAGAATATACGCAACAACAGACAAGGCAAGGGGTACACTCAAGGAGCTTTCAGACCGTGAAGGCTACGAAACCTACGTTATCCCCGACGATGTTGGCGGACGCTATTCCGTGCTTACTGCAGTAGGTCTTCTTCCTATTGCCGTTGCAGGTATAGATATAGATAAAATGATGCAAGGTGCCGCAGATGCAAGAGCAGATTTTGCTCAGGGTGACGTTTATTCAAACGATTGCTACAAATATGCTGCAATGCGTAACGTTCTTTACCGTAAAGGCAAATCCGTAGAGATGATGATTTCTTACGAGCCTGACTACACAATGATGAACGAATGGTTCAAACAGCTTTACGGCGAGAGCGAAGGTAAAAACGGCAAGGGCTTATTCCCTGCATCAGCAATTTTCTCAACAGACCTTCATTCACTTGGTCAGTACGTTCAAGAAGGCGAGAGGTTAATGTTTGAGACAGTTGTTACCTTCAATAAGCCGAAGAACGAGCTTATTATCGGTCTTGATCCTGAAAATGGCGACGGCTTTAATTTTGTTGCAGGTCAGTCAGTAGACTACGTTAACAAAAAGGCTTTCCTTGGCACAGTTCTTGCTCATACTGACGGTGGCGTACCAAATATGCTTCTTGAGATGGAAGAAATGAACGAATATGAATTCGGTTATTTAGTTTATTTCCTCGAAAAAGCATGTGCAGTTTCTGGTTACGTTTTAGGTATTAACCCATTTGATCAACCGGGTGTAGAAAGCTACAAGAAAAATATGTTTGCTCTTTTAGGCAAACCGGGCTACGAGGAGCACAAAAAGCTTCTTGAAGCAAGACTTTAATCCAGAAATCACGCCGTAAGGCGAGAAATATAAATTACGGAGGTAAATCATATGATTTCACTTATTATTGGCAACAAGGGTTCCGGCAAAACAAAAAGACTTATAGCTCTCATTAACGAGGCTGTAGCAAAATCCGACGGAACAGTAGTTTGTATAGAAAAATCACCATTACTTACTTACGAAGTAACTCATAAGGCAAGACTTATCGAAACAGAAAGATTTGCAATTGAAGGCTGCGATGCATTCTACGGTATGGTTTGTGGCGTTATCGCTCAGGACCATGACCTTACAGAGATTTTCGTTGATGCAACGTTCAAAATCGTTGGCAGAGACTACGATGAATTTGCAGCACTCATTAATAAACTCAGCAAGGTTTCAGAGGAAACAGGCGTAGATTTCGTATTTACAGTATCTGAGGATAAAGAGAAGCTTCCTGAAGCACTCTTCGCAAACGTAAACGTTATATAAGTAAAACGGCTCTTGAGTAACTATCTGTTGCTCAAGAGTTTTTTCTTAAAAAACTTTAGTTTAGTTATTGACAAAATCCAAATAAGATAATATAATATTCGGGTATGTTGAGAGGTAATGTATATGGTTATCGAGCTTGAATCAATTTTTAATACTGAGGGTATGAGGATACCTGTTGACTATGAGTTGGATCTTTCTTCAATTCAGGTTTCAGGCTTCTCACCGATTACACAGCCTGTAAAGGTTGAGGGCAGTATTGAAAACAAAGCAGGTATCGTTAGCCTTAATGCAAACGCTCGTTTGATTTATGAGGCACCGTGTGACCGTTGCGCAGCAGACGTTAAGAAGGAATTTAACTATCCTGTGCAGCACACCTTGGTTGTAGCTCTCGAAAGTGGCGAAAACGACGCTTTCCTTGAGGTTCCCAATATGCGCCTTAATCTTGATGAGCTTGTTGAAGAAGATGTCAATCTCGCTCTTCCTTCAAAATACCTTTGCAACGAAGAGTGTAAGGGCTTGTGTATGAATTGCGGCAAGAACCTTAACGAAGGCCAATGTAATTGCAAGAAGGCAGTTGACCCAAGGTTAGCAGTGCTTCTCGATTTATTGGATGAATAAGTAATAATTAAACAAATATATAGGAGGTTTTACTCATGGCAGTACCAAAGAGAAGAGTTTCTAAAGCAAGAAGAGACAAAAGACGTTCAAACGTATGGAAAATGGATGCAGTTGCACTCGTAAAGTGCCCAAACTGTGGTGAATTCAAAAGACCACACAGACTTTGCACAGCATGTGGCTACTACAACGGCAAGCAGGTTATCGCAGTAGACTAATCTGTAATAGTTTGTACTCGTGTTTCTAAGGGCGGTGAGATGAGTCTCCCCGCCCTATTAGACTTTTAAAAGGAGTGGTAACGTGTCAGTTAAAATATGGAGTGTATCTGCAGATTCCTATGGCGAAAGAGCAGGTATACAAAGTGGAGATGAGCTCGTCTCTGTGAACGGTCACGAAATTTTCGACGTTCTCGATTACCGTTTCTTTATTCAGTCAAAAAAATTAAAGCTTCTTGTTATTCGCAACAACGAAGAGCTTTCCTTTAATATACGTAAAGGTGATGAGTTTGCAGATATAGGCCTTGAATTCGAAACTTATCTGATGGACAAGCAGCATTCTTGTAAAAATAAGTGTATTTTCTGCTTCGTTGACCAGATGCCGAAGGGTATGAGGGATACCTTGTATTTCAAGGACGATGATTCCCGTATGAGCTTCCTTTTCGGTAACTACATTACCTTAACAGGTCTTTGCGAGAGAGAGCTTCAGCGTATTATTGATATGCACATTTCACCTATTAATATTTCCGTACACACAATGAATCCTCAGCTTCGTGTTGAGATGATGAAAAATCCTCATGCAGGTGAGGTGCTTGACTATCTTAACAGATTAGCGGAAAATAATACGGAGATGAATACTCAGCTTGTTCTTTGCCCCGGTATAAACGATGGTGAAGAGTTAAGGTTTTCTCTCAGTGAGCTTGCAAAACTTTATCCTGCAGTAAAAAGTATAGCCGCAGTGCCCGTGGGACTCACAAAGCACAGAGACGGTCTTTATCCGTTGCGTACTTATACTAAAGAAGAGGCAGGCGCCGTTATTGATATAATTGACGAGTTCAATGCTCACTTTTCATTTTTTAATAACGGTCAGATTCTCGCCTATGCCTCTGATGAGTTTTATTTATTGGCAGAGCGTCCTTTACCTGACGCTGATTATTACGGTGAATTCTGTCAGCTTGATAACGGCGTAGGTATTTGTACCTTGCTTAAGGATGAATTTTGTCAGGCGCTTGAACAGACACAGGCAAAGGCTTTAAACCGTAAGCTTACCGTTGCCACAGGCTATGCTGCCTTCGATTTACTCAAGGAGCTTTCCTCTATGGCACAGGAAAAGCTTGAGGGACTTGATATTCAGGTCAAAAAAATAAAAAATAATTTCTTTGGTGATACCGTTACCGTTGCAGGTCTCGTTACAGGTCAGGATTTTTATGAGCAATTAAAGGATGAGGACCTTGGTGAAGTGCTTCTTATTCCGTCGGTATCTCTTAGGAACGAGAAGGATAAATTTCTCGATGACGTTACTCTTGAGGATTTATCTCTTCGTCTCAACGTAAAAATAATACCCGTCGAAAATGATGGGTTTAAACTTCTTGAAATGATTATGGGAGGTGTTTAATATGCCAAAACCGGTTGTTGCCATTGTTGGCAGACCTAACGTAGGTAAATCAACACTCTTTAATAAATTAACAGGCACTCGTCTTGCTATTGTTGATAATACCCCGGGTGTTACAAGGGACCGCCTTTTCGGTGATTGCGAGTGGCTCGGCCACGAAATGCTTCTTGTAGATACAGGTGGTATTGAGCCGTATTCAAACGACGTTATTTTATCTCAAATGAGGAGACAGGCTCAGCTTGCCATAGATAGCGCTAATGTTATTATTCTTGTAACGGACGTGCGTTGCGGTGTTGTTGCAACAGATGAAGAGGTTGCAACAATGCTTCAAAAAAGCGGCAAGCCTGTTATATTGGCAGTTAATAAGTGCGATGGCTTAGGCAATCCACCACCTGAATTTTATGAGTTTTATAATCTCGGCTTAGGTGATCCCGTGCCTGTTTCATCAGTTCACGGTCACGGTACAGGTGATCTTCTCGACGAGGTAATAAAGCATCTTCCTGAGGAATATCTTACGGAGAATCAGGATGAGGATGATTATATTAAGGTAGCCGTAATCGGTAAGCCAAACGTTGGTAAATCATCTCTCGTTAACCGTATTATCGGTGAGGAAAGAATGATTGTCTCTAACGTTGCAGGTACCACGCGTGACGCTACAGATAGCTTTGTCGAAAATGAGCACGGTAAGTTTATGTTTATTGATACTGCAGGACTCAGGCGTAAATCCAAGGTAGAGGATGCAGTAGAAAAATATAGCGTCCTCAGAACAGATATGGCAGTAGAAAGAGCAAACGTCTGCGTTATTATGATAGATGCTCTTGAGGGCTTCACAGAGCAGGACAGTAAGGTCGCAGGCAGAGCGCTTGATCAGGGTAAGGGCTGTATTATTGTTGTTAATAAGTGGGATGCCTACGAAAAAGACGGCAAAACAATGGATAATTATCGCAAGGAGCTTATGAAGGATTTTTCCTTTATGTCCTTTGCTCCCATTATCTTCATTTCTGCAAAAACAGGACAAAGAGTAGACAGACTCTACGAGCTTATCAAATTCGTTGATTCACAGAATGCAATGCGTATTAAAACAGGTCAGCTTAACGAGATTCTTGCCGCTGCAACGCTTCGTGTTCAGCCACCAACAGACAAAGGTAAACGTCTCAAGATATTCTATATGACTCAGGCATCCACAAGGCCACCAACGTTTGTGTGCTTTGTTAATTCTGCAGAGCTTTTCCATTATAGTTATCAGCGTTATATCGAAAATCAAATTCGTGAGGTCTACGGTCTTGAGGGCACTCCGGTCAGATTTGTCATTCGCGAAAGAGATGAAAAGAGTAAGCATTAAAGGAGATTTTTCTGAATGAGCAAGTATAATTCAGATGATAAACGTCGTTTGTCAATAGATGACGATTATATAGAGCTCCTCAATGACGAGGATGATGAGTTTGAGGACGTGTACAGTAGCTCCTCAAATGATATATACAGTGATTCATCAAAGGATGTTTATTTTAATAGATCTCGTAATGATGACGACGGTGTGTACGTAAACAGGCGTAGCCGTCGCGATGCTTACGATGACTATTATCCTTCTAAAACGGATAGCCGTTATCCCACCAGGGAAACACCGGTAGTTTCCTCCCGAACAAGAGTGGTGGAAGCTGATGAGTATTACGATGACGAGGTTTCAGATTATCAATCTCGTCGCACAAAAAAACGTCGCAGACGTAAGCATCGTTTCCTTTCCTTTGTAGCAGTTTTGCTTGTATTTAGTATCCTGGTTGTCGTAGGTGCATACACTCTTGCAAGGAGTATGATTTCCGGCGTTACAGACGGTTTTATTAAAGCAGACGAAATTGAGCATTTTAACGGTGGTGTCGGACTCACCAACGAAAATCACGTAAAAAACGTTTTGCTCATTGGTTGCGACAAGGAAAAAGGTGGCGCTTCCCGAAGCGATAGTATGATTATCGTTTCCGTCAATAGTCAAACAGGGAAGGCTACCGTTGTATCTATTCTTCGTGACACTCACGTAGAGATTCCGGGCTACAGGAAGCAAAAAATAAACGCCGCCCATACGTACGGTGGCGCAAATCTTCTCGTACAGACCATTGAACAAAATTTCAAAATTCAAATTGATGATTACGCAACCGTCAATTTTGATATGTTTGAGGCTCTTGTGGATAGTCTCGGTGGAGTAACCGTTGATATCAGTGAGGCAGAGGCTAATCATATGAACGAGTATTTCAAGCTTGGTCAAGGTGATAAACCTGATACGGTTTATTCGGGAGAGGGCGTTCATCTTAACGGTGCGCAGGCGCTTTGCTTCGCAAGAATAAGGAAGATCGACTCTGATTTCCAAAGAACAGAGCGTCAGCGTGAGATAATCACATCATTAGTAGAAAGTGCAAGGGATAAGGTTGCCTCTGAGGGAATAGATGAACTAATCTCACTTGCTCAGGACGTTGCTCCATACGTGGAAACAACTCTTACAGATGATGATATTATGGAGCTTATCGTTTCCTTCTCTACAGGGGTATTAAGCTCTGTCGGTGAGGACGAAGGTTTCCTCATTTCAGCCCAACTGCCGTTTGAGGGCACGTGGGAATATTCTACCGAATGGGACGGAAGCAGTATCTCTATCGATTTAGAAGAGAACTGTGATAAGCTTTATAAGCTTCTTTATACAGATGAACCCGTATTAGAGGAAGACTCAGAAGAATAAGTATATTTAAATAAACTCTCGCATATATTTTCTTGAGAATATATGAAGGGAGTTTATTTTTATGGATATTTCATTAAAAACACAAGAGTATAAAGCTCTTAAAACAAATAAAGAAAATTCAATAGAGGAATGTGTGGAAGCAGAGTTTTCTCTACCTGAATATATGCCTGAAATTTTGCGTATTATAAAAACCACTGCAGAGCCAAAGGTTATTTCTTGTAAATTGGTGGATAACAAAATCACCATGGACGGAATTTGCGAAATACGTATGATTTACACAAGTGAGGACGGATGCGTTTATTCCGTTTCACAACAAAAGCAGTTTACCCGTCATTGCGAAAACGAGGAGTTTTCACAAGGAGTAGACGTTAACGGCACCGTTGACGTAGGCTACGTTAATTGCAGGGCTACCGGCACCAAAAAGGCAGAGGTTAAGGTAGGACTTACCATCAAGCTTTCTGTGTATTGCGAGGAGTCGATAAGCTACGTGAATCTCGAGGAATGTAAGGGTATAGAGGAAAAGGTACACGCCATTGACGTTTTTTCATCCGGATGCAAAAAAACTCGTTCGTTTTCCATGAGTGACACCGTTACTCTCGACGTTCCTGCAGCTTTTATCCTTAAGCAATCTGCAAGCACTGTTCTTAGTGACGTGCGAAAAATCAGCAATAAAATAATGCTTCGTGGAGAGACTGTAGTGGAGCTTTCCTACGTTAATAGCGAAAACAAGGCTCTCGTGGAGCGCTATATACATTCTATGCCACTTAATCAGATTATCGAGGTAGACGGCCTCGAAGAAACCTTTGAAGGCAACGTTATGCTAAGGGTTAGTGCAGTAGACGTTATTGCAAAGGGCGAGCAAGGCAATTTCAACACAGCTTACGATATTTCCGTAGGCATCGACGCTTCCGTTTTTATGTGGGAGAAAAAATCTATTAAGGTTATTACCGATGCATATGGGATTGACGGAGAGTTATCCCTTGTAAAAAAGCAGGTGCCTTTCTGCGTTTGTTTAGATAGCTTAAACGATACGTTTATTTGTGATAATAGCTTTTCCGTATCAGGTGAAGGCGTGTCTGCAGTTTTATGTGAGAGTGCAGAGGTAAATAGCGTAAGGATTAGTAATACGTCCGATGAGCTTACCATAACAGGAAACTTGAGTGCATCCTTTATAATAAAAGATAACACAGGCTCTCTTTCTAACGTTAATAAGGTGTTTGATTTCTCTTACAAAAAAGCTTGTCAGCTTACGGAAAGTGTACAGTGTGAGCTTGTAATCAGCATCGTTTCTCTTAAAACAAATGTCAGAAACGCAAGTGAGATTGATTTAAGGGCAGAGCTTCGTATTTGCGGAGTTATTGCAGGTGAGGAGATAATAGACGTGCTTACGGATATATCTTTGTTAGAGGACGGCTGCAAGCCTCAAAGGATGCCCATAACGATTTACTATCCCGAATGTGAAAACGAAAGCCTATGGGATATTGCCCGCAGATACAGAACAACTGTAGCCGCCATAGCAGAGGAAAACTCCTTGGAGGGTGACACAACGGAAAAATCAAAAATTTTATTCATACCATCGGCTTGATTTATGTGTCAAGCAGATATATAATAGACAGGTAATTTTACCTGTCTGTTATGGGGTGGTTTTGTGGAATACAAAAAGCTTTTTACTATGAGCTTTGACGACGGTGTACTTCAGGATGAGCGTTTTATCTGTGTTTTAAATAAATATGGCATCAAGGCAACCTTTAACCTTAATTCGGGCTTTTTAGGGTCTGACGGTCATCTTATAATAAATGATAAAACAGTCAGTCACGGAAAGGTTAACGCATCCGACGTAAGCAAAATATACAGTAATCACGAGGTGGCATCCCATACGCTTACTCATCCTATGCTGCCTGATTTATCGGACGAGGAAATAATTTATCAGGTTAACGAGGATGTAAAAAATTTATCGTCTCTCGTATCGTACAAGGTAAGAGGCTTTGCGTATCCCGGTGGTGGAGTAAATTGTAACCAACGTGTTGCTCAAATAATAAAGGATAACACAAGCGTAGAATACGCGAGGACAACCGTTTGTACCTATAATTTTGATTTGCAGAATAATATGTATTTATTTAATCCTACAGTTTCTCTTTTAAAGGATAAGGATAGGTTAATCTCTCTCGCGAAAGAGTTTATAGAGCTTCAGACGGATGAAACAAAGCTTTTCTACGTTTGGGGACACGCCTATGAGCTGGACGTAAATGACGACTGGGCTTTCTTTGAAGAATTTTGTCAATTAATCAGTAATAAAAGCGACATTTTATATTGTACCAATATTCAGGCTTTTGATTATATTAACAAAAAATAATTCAAAAAACTGTTGCATTTTACAAAAACATATGATATTATATTCAAGTCTATGTGTGCGTTGTTACCCGTAAAGGTGTCAACGGCAATTAATGGCAACATTAAAGCTGGCGGTCCGCTGCGGTTTATATCGGTATGAACGCTTGAAAAAAACGGAGGATTATTATGGACGCATTAAAACTCATTGCACAGGACAGCCTTAAGGCTGAGAAGCCTTCATTCGAAATCGGTGATACAATCCGTATCGGTGTTAAGATTCGTGAAGGTGAAAGAGAAAGAATTCAGGAGTTCGAAGGCACAGTTATTGCCAAGAACGGTAGTGGCATCTCTGAGACGTTTACAGTTCGTCGTGTTTCTTACGGCGTTGGCGTTGAAAGAGTATTCCCAATTCACTCACCAAACGTTGCAGACGTAAAGATTGTTCGTCGCGGTAAAGTTCGCAGAGCAAAACTCTACTATCTTCGTGACAGAGTTGGTAAGGCTTCAAAGGTTAAGGAAAAAATTGGCTGATTTCAGTCGGAAGATTAGGGCAGATAGATATATCTGCCCTTTATTCTTATTATTTTTTAAATATTGTAAAAATTTATAATTATATCTTTTATTTAGTTAAAAAAAGGTGTATAATAAATTCAATTGTATTTAAGAGGTGAGCGCTTTGCGTAAAATAGAAGAATACAGCATTTCTCTTTCTTCAGAAAACGAGAGCTTCGAAAAGAAAAAGCAGCCAAAGGAAAAGCTGACTATTTTCAGCGTTTTTGAGTCTGTTATTGCCGCAATCGTTGTGGTAACGGTATTGTTTCTTTTTTGCTTTCGTGTATTTACTGTAGACGGCAATTCAATGAAGCCTACTCTTCAACCAAAGGACAAGGTCGTTGTTTCCAACGTAGGCTACAAGGCTAAGCAAGGTGATATCGTTGTCATAGCCCGTGCAAAAAATCTTAACGAGCCTATCATTAAGCGCGTTATAGCAGTTGCAGGTGACGAGGTAGACATTAACTTTACAAGTGGTATTGTAACCGTAAACGGCAAAGAGGAGCATTTTTCTCAAGAGCTCACAACACAGTCTAAGGATATTGCTTTCCCGCTTACAGTTCCTGAAGGAACGGTATTCGTTTTAGGCGATAACAGACCGCTTTCTCTTGATAGCCGTTCATCAGAGGTCGGTTGTATTGACGAGAGAGATATTGTAGGTAAGGTTATTTTCAGATTATTCCCAATCGGTGATTGGAAGGTTGAGTGATTATGAATAAACAAAACAAATCTTTCAATAAATCAAAATCTGTTGTTGAAGCAGTAGATATCGAAAACGAAGCTCAGGCAACACAGGACGAGGCAATTGAGGAGTTCGAAATTGTTGACGGTGAAATATCCTTTTCTCAACAGGAGGAAACGTCTTCAGGCATTTCTGCAGAGTCAGAAGAGGTTTTAAGGGATTCTCAGCTTGAGGATTCTCCAAAAAACGTCAAGCGTCAATTTTACCTGACTGCATACGATTTAGTTTCCACTGTAATGGGCGCCTTTGTCATTATAGCGCTTGTGTTTACCTTTGCCTTCAGGCTTGTTGGCGTTGACGGTGAATCAATGACCAATACTCTTCAGCATGGCGACTGGCTCCTTACTCACAGTAAAACGGAGTACGAGCAAGGCGATATCGTTGTAATTACACAGGACAATTATTTCCAGGAGCCACTCATTAAGCGTGTTATTGCTGTCGGTGGTCAAACAGTTGATATTGATTATGCCACTGCCACCGTTTACGTTGACGGCATTGCCTTAGACGAGCCATACGTAAAGGAAGGCTATCTTATCCAAAAAGGTGAGTATCGCGAGTTTCCGTACACAGTACCTGAGGGGCATCTTTTCTGTATGGGAGATAACAGAAACGGGTCTTCCGATAGCCGTTCAGCGCTTGTAGGCCCTGTAGACGAAAGACAAATTTTAGGAAAGGCGTTTATAAGAATTTTGCCTTTCGGTGACTTTGATATATACGATTATGAATGACGTTCAAAAGCAAGTAGTTCAGTGGTTTCCGGGCCATATGGCAAAAACACGCAGACTTATTAAAGAGAGTCTGCCTTTTGTGGATATAGTTACAGAGCTTGTTGATGCCAGAATTCCGATGAGCTCATCTAACCCTGAGCTTGAAGAGATGATAGGCAACAAGCCACGCATAGTTTTACTTAATAAGTGTGACGTTGCAGACGAAAAAGCAACATCATTATGGGTAAAATATTACAAAGAAAAGGGCATACACGCTCTTCCTGTAGATTGCCGCTCAGGTAAAGGTCTTAACGCGTATCTTCCGTTGGTGCGTGAGGTGCTTAAGGAAAAAATCAAAAGAAATACCGAAAAGGGTATGGCAGGCAAGCCTCTTCGCGTAATGGTTGTAGGCATACCCAACACAGGTAAATCTTCTTTTATTAATAAAATGGCAGGTCGCAACAGAGCCAAGGTTGCCGATAAGCCCGGCGTAACCCGTTCAAACAGTTGGTTTGCAGTAGGTAGCGGTATTGAGCTTCTTGATACACCCGGTGTTTTGTGGCCCAAGTTTGAGGATAAAGCCGTTGGTGACAAGTTAGCCTTTATCGGCTCTGTTAAGGATGAGATTCTCGATAGCGAAACAATGGCGCTTCGTCTCATTAGCTTTCTCAAAACCGATTATTCCGACAGGATTACGGAACGCTTTAAAATCAACGATTTTTCCGATAAAGAGGATTACGAAATCCTTGAAATGATAGGCAGAAAAAGAGGTATGCTTATTTCCGGTGGAGAAATCGACTACGAAAGAGCATCAGTTATGCTTCTTGATGAATACCGTGGCGGTAAATTAGGCAGACTGACTCTTGAATTCCCCGAATAATTATTATAAAATAAACCTAAGGTTAATCCTTGGGTTTTGTTTTTTTGAGGTGTTATTATGCTTGATTATTCTTATGAGGCAGAGGCTCATTCAAATGGCTATAGCGTTGTTTGTGGAGTAGATGAGGCAGGCAGAGGTCCACTTGCAGGTCCGGTTTTTGCAGCAGCCGTCATTTTGCCTGAAAATTATTCTCACGAGATTCTTAACGATTCAAAGAAGCTTTCTGAAAAGAAGCGTGATATTGTCTATGATGATATAATAAGGGATGCCGTTGCATATTCTGTTGGTATAGCAACAGAAAAGGAGATTGACGAAATTAATATTCTCAACGCAACCTTTCTTGCAATGAAAAGGGCAGTAGACGGCTTATCAATAAAGCCTGATTTAGCGTATATCGACGGCAATCAGTATCCCAAAACAGGTGTCAAGGAGATAACAATAATCAAAGGCGATAGCAAGTGTATGTCTGTTGCGGCAGCTTCTATTATAGCAAAGGTCAGCAGGGATAGATTTATGCTTCAGGTTGCAGAGGAGTATCCTCAGTATCAATTTCCTAAGCATAAGGGCTACGGCACCAAGCTCCATTACGAAATGATAGAAAAATACGGTGTTTCTCCTGTACACAGAAGAAGCTTTCTTAAGAAAATTTTAGGTGAAGATAAATGAACACTAAGCTTATAGGTGCTTTTGGTGAGCAGTGCGCTGCAAGGCATTTAAGAGAAAAGGGCTACGAGGTTTTAAGCGCCAATTACTCATCAGGCACAGGTGAAATAGATATCGTTGTAATTAAGGACGAGGTGCTTTCCTTCGTTGAGGTCAAAACCCGTACTGTAGGAGCTATGCTTCCACCGTCATCTGCAGTAGATTACAAGAAGCAGGAAAATATTCGCAATACTGCAGCTGCATATTTAAGCAGAAGCAAATTAAATTACCGTTATACGTTTGATATTGTCGAGGTTCTTGTTACCGAGAATATGGAAATAGTAGACGTAAACCACGTTATAGATGCATTTTGAGGGAATATGAGAGTTTTTGATTTACATTGTGATACAATAGGTGAGTGCTTCAATCAAGGCAAGAGTCTTTATAAGAATGACCTGCATCTTGATTTAGAGCGATGCTCAAAATATGATTCCTATACACAGGTTTTTGCAGTATGGATACCTGATGAGCTGAGAGGCGAGAGGGCACTTACTTACTTTAACAAGGTCTCCGATTTCTTATATAAGGAGATAGAGCAGAACAATAGTATTATTTCTCTTTTAGGTAGTGAATGCAACACGCCTGTAAAGGCAGTGCTATCTCTTGAAGGTGGCTCAGGCTGTGGTGGTAGTATAGAAGGTCTTTATCATCTTTATAAAAAGGGTGTAAGGCTTATTACGTTAACCTGGAATGCTAATAACGAAATTGGAGCAGGTGCCTTCTCTCGAGGTGGCTTGACCTCATTCGGCAGAGATTTTATAAAAGTGTGCGATGAATTAGGCGTAATAATCGACGTATCTCATCTTAATCGGGAAACCTTTAAGGATGTTTTGGAATGCACAAAAAATCCCGTAGTAGCGAGTCACTCCAACGCAAATATTGTAGATAATTATTATGCACGTCACCGTAATCTTGACGTTTATCAGATTGATGCAATAAAAGAGCGAGGTGGACTCATAGGGCTTAATTATTGTACCGATTTTATACAAACAGACAAAATCGGAGCACAGGCTTTGGCACAGCAGTTTGATTTTTTCCTTTCTCACGGTTGCGAAAACGTAATATCCCTAGGCAGTGATTATGACGGATGCGAAATGCATACGGATTTTTGCGGAGTGGAAAAGGCAGAGGCGTTATATAAATCTATAATACTTTCAGGCTTCTCTCAAAATGAAACAGATAAGCTTTTTTACAAAAACGCACAAGGCTTTTTCACAAGAAAAAAGACGTGTAACGTATAAATTAAATATGATTAAAGGGTTCTGCAGGCTTAAACCTACCGAACCCTTTATTGTTTTATACTATACTGTTTTTTACGACCTATTTGATTAATAGGTATAGGATGATGAGCTGTTAGCTGCTGAGTATGCGATATTGTTATCGATCATTCTTTCGAGTCTGTCTGCAGCCCAATCAGCTAAGGTGTCGTTGATTTGTACAGACTCTGTGATTTTCAAATAGAGTGCATCAAAGTACTCGTTGTATGCATTTGTTGAAATTGCTGTTTTAACGTCACTCTTCCATTTTGGAGTTGCGTCACCGCCAACGTAATACATAATGTGATAACCGTAGTCCGTCTTAACGATTCCTGTATCACCTTTTTTATGGTCTGCAAGTGACCACTCAAGGAACTCAGGCACGTAGCTTGATTCTGCGGTAATATCCTCGTAGAGACCACCTGTTTCAGCAGACGCTGTATCATCAGTGTGCTCCTTAACAAGTGCTTTGAAGGATTCTAAGGTTGCGTCGCCGTCTTTCCATTCCTTTAAGAGCTTATCAGCCTCTGCTTTTGCATTTGCAAAGTTCTCTTTCTGCTCGTCCTCAGAAAGCTCAACTGTTGCACCTTCTGCATTTGTTGTTGACGTTTCTGCCTGCTTGAGAAGGTGACAAACGTCAGCAGAGGTAACAGATGTATCTCTGTGTGCTGTTTCGACGATGTATACTATGCAATATGCTTCCTGGTCTGCAAAATCAAACACCTTTACGTCGTTTGCTTTTCTTGTGCCGTCAAATGCCCATTCTGCAAATTCCTCTGAAAGTTGAGTTGCCGCAGTTTTTGTTACTGTTTCATCAAGTGTAGCGTCGTCATTTTCAAATGATTCAGCAACAGAAGGTGCAGCGTATTCTTTTGCAGCCGCAATAAAGTCTGCCTCTGATTTAACTTCTGCAAGGAATTTATCGGCACGTTTCTGTGCTTCTTCCTTTGTGTAAACAGGATCCTCAGACGTTGTGTCTGTTGCTTTTGCGTAAGATACCTTGAAGAATCTGAGTGATATACGGTCAAAGTCTGCTTTGTGCTCGTTGTAGTAGTTTTCAATATCCTCATCGGAAATATCGTTCTGAAGCTTTGTTTCGTACCATGTGAGGTAGTATTCTGCAACTGTATCTCTCTCAAGAAGCTCCCTGTAAAGCTCCTCTGTAACGCCTTGGCCGCAAACCTTTGCAATGTAGTTATTAAGGCTATAGTTTGACGTCTTTGCGTTTTCTGCAAGCTGAGAAATTGTACTTTCGATGGTTTCGTTCATTTCTCTCTTTTGTTCATCAGTAATCTCGAAGCCGTCTTTCTTTGCCTGTTCGCTAGTTGCATCAGCGTAAAGCTCTTTAATAAGAGTTGCTCTTATAGGAGCACTGTATTTGAAGAAATCTGCCCAAGTTACAACGCTTTCAGGCACGTCTTCGCCAATATATTCCTGTTCTGACGGTGAAACTGTTGTATCAAAATAATATTGGGCACCTGCTCCTTGACCGTATTCTGAATCGTACTGCTGTGATACAGATGCAGCCTGGTTATAAAGAGCAATGTAGTAATAGTTGAATTCAGCAATACTGATATCATACTCTGTTTTATCGTCTGAAACGTACGTTGCTGAATTAAGAGCCTTTTGAGGAACGTATAAGACGTCTGTAAGAAGTTTTGTGACGCAGTATAAAACTATACCAACAACAAGAAGGATGCAAAGTACCTTTACAAGAATTCTTGCAATTTTGTCACCTTTGCCGGACTTTTTCTTTTTGGCAGCTTTAGCAAGACGAGCCTTGCGCTGCTCACGATAAATTTCGGCATTTGTTTTAATTTCGTTGTTTGCCATAAAGTTTTCATCCTTTGCTTTCAATTGTTGCGTATTTTGTACGCAAATATCAAATC
>X40_Bactrian_Camel__coassemble_9_pt1 | contig 42209 bp, 34 predicted proteins | sample X40_Bactrian_Camel__metabat2_low_PE_002 | metagenome-assembled genome bin X40_Bactrian_Camel | reverse complement strand
AGAGAACTACCCACCACCAAAACTTGCTTTGCAAGTTTTAGTCCCCCTCCCTATACGCCTTCGGCGTACAGGGATGTAAGGCTTTGCATTACTTTTACTGATGGTGTGCAGTAAGAGAACTACCCACCACCAACGCCGTAGGCGTTGGTCCCCCTCCCTATGCTTACGCACAGGGATGCAAAGGCTTCGCATTACTTTTACTGAAGGTGTGCGATAAGAGAACTACCCACCACCAAAACAAACTTAAAATAAATACTCGCTTGATAATTTATTCTTCAGGTAAGTAATGGTAAGTCCTCTTGTGGTACCCAAAATTGTTTGCTCGTTGTTCACTTCGCACAATTTTGACCACTACGCCCTTCCGCCACAAAACTTCGCTTATCGTTTTTTCGTTACCTCAAAAAGCTCAACGCTTCGTTGTGGCTTCAGTCCCCTTAAAAGCTACGCTTTTCGGGGTCCCCGTTTTTCCCTTCATCGTCCACAGGACGCGGTCACGCTCCTTGCCCCCTCCCTATACGCCTTCGGCGTACAGGGATGTAAGGGCTTTGCTTTAATTTTATAAAAATTAAAGCCGATAGATTTCTCTATCGGCTTTTGGGATTATTTTCTATGTTTTGCTCGCTTGCGATTTTGGTCAAGCTTAACGAGTATAGCTGAGGCAGATGCGCCACAAGCCATAAAGATTGCAAACGGTAATATACCTTCTGTTCTTATGCTTTCATCCATAGCGTATTCTGCCACCACAACGAGAGGCTTAAGCCCAAATCTTACTGCAGATTTAAGAGTTTCATTTTCTCTGATTATATCTGCAATAGGAGGTGAAAGCGTGTAATAGGTCTTTACGAAGGCTCTGCCGAGCACGTTATCCATAAGACACTCGTCACGGAAGGCACAAAGTGCGCCAACCTCACCTGAATCAAGACCGTAGGATGCAGTTGCGATGAAGCACATTGACGGAACGGAAACTGTTGCTTCCTTGTTGTCAGGGCTGATAATACTATCGCAATAAACTCTGAGCACCGTACCTCTTTTACCGGGACAGTTACAATTGCAAAGCTCACATTTGCCACTTGTATCGTAACAACCGCAATGGTCATAGGAGCAGTAACCGTCACAATGAACAGCCACTACAGAGCTATTTGTTTTGCCGCCTGTCTGGTCATCCTCTACCTGATAATACAACGGAGCAGATGCATATTCTGATTTGGTCACGTGGTTTACCATACAGTATTCAGCACTGGTTGCCATATTAGGAAAATGGTAGGTAACGTCTATACTGTAATACTTATCATCAGAGGTAGGAGCAACACCGCTTGAATAATCGTAGTCATCCTCAAGAGCAGAAAGAGTAACCGTTACTGCGTTGTATTGCTGAGCAACAAGCACCTCGTTTTCATACTCGTCAAGAGTTGTTTTTGTTTCAAAATACGGCTTGATTTCTACGTACATAGGAGTTTCAGAAAGCTTTCTTGCACTGCTACGAGGCATACCCTTATCCTGAATATAAAGGAAATAGCCATTTGGATTACCTTCATCGTCGTAGCTTTGTGTAGCAAAGAGGTAAGAGAAGGAGTTATCCGTCTGTGCACCTGAGGGCACAACCTCTGAGGTATCGAATATATCTGCAGTCTGAGCAGACTGGACACCTGTTGTGGAGCTTTCCGTACCCTTTTGCAAGATAGCTGCGACCTCTTTAACTGCTTCCTGCTTAATGTAGCGCTCTTCACTTTTATCAAAAGATCTGTAGGCTACACTAAACAAGTTCATTAATGCTGCAGAGCCTAAGGTAAGCAGAACAAGAACAATCATAAGCTCTACGAGCGTAAAGCCCTTTTTTGATGTTAAAAACTTGAACATCTTGCCTGCCTCCTTTAGTTTGTATCTCGACCTGCTATTGCATACATTTTAACAGCGGTGGAGCACCATAGCACCTTACTTTCGTCTGTAGACTTACAGCCTAAGTTTGCATTGGTGTTTGACTCTGTATAAAGCTGAGTAACTGACGTATTCCTAAGAACTTCAAGAGAAACGGCTGCAAGCCAGCCACCTGTTGAGTCCTCACCAACGAAGTAGTAGTAACCACCAACAATAGCAGCATCGTAAATATCGCCTGTAAAGTTACAGTTGTTAACAAGTCTGTAGGTCCAGTTACCCTCTGTATCCTTTGTACCAACGCAAAGATATTCTATACCGTCATCAATCATTTCACCAACGATGATAATAAGGTCATCCATAGCATCGATACTAACGATTTTTGAGTAATAGTTATCAAGGGTTTTGCCTGTGCTTGTAATGGTAATTTCCACCATCTGTGCAGGAGCATCTGCAGCAGTTGAAGCAGTTTGAGTCGGCACGTCGGTAATATACGGCACAAGGCTTGCACCCATATCGCTTGCGTTTGCATCGCCGGTCTCACCACTTGAGGTACCTTCTGCAGCAGCAACAAGGGAACGGAAAACTCTGCCCTTACTGTCGCCATAGTATGCGTAGTAGTTAACCTCATAGTCTGTTGCAGTTTCGCTTGCCTTAATATTTTCAACAATAAGGTCAACTGCAGTAAACTGAACGGAATCTCTGCCGTGCATACCGTATTTTACAGAGCCGTATTCTGAATACTGTGAGTAGTCTATACCATTTGTGGTAGAGCTTGGGTCATAAAGTGAATAGTTATCAAAGGTTTCGTTATCCTTGTAGTAAAGAAGGTTAACGAAGGCTTCATCCTTACCCTCAATCATTGCAGAAAGCACACCGTCATTGTAAATAGCACCAAGTCCTGTTGAGGTAATGCTTGTATCGCTTGACATAGCGTGCTGATATGCAGAGCCTGCAACTGCGTAGCCAACTGCAACGGTAACGCCGTCCTTAGACGCAACCTTTGTAAGATTATACATCTCACCGGGGAACCAAACGTTGTAGTAGTCGTTATCAACGTGGTTAAGGTACGTCTGCGAGGTCTGCAAGCCACCACTACCGTTACTTACAGCTCTGTTTTGCTGATGTATACCGAGAGCCGAGCCTGAGTATACGCTCTGGTTAGCATCAAATTGTACAAAGTTAAGCTCGCCGTCTTCTTTATAATAGGTAGCATCCTGACCATAGTGAGAACGCCAATAAAGTCTTTCGAAGGAACGAACGTATTCAACAGTACCGTCATAGGTAATGTTTGTATAAACCTTTTCACGATTTGAAGCGTAGCCGAAGGTGAAGAATACGTCTTCAAGATACATATAGCTCCAGCCGTTATCAAATGAAGGCAGGAAGAACGCCGTTCTTTGCTGAACGGTTGAGCCATCGTAAATAGGCACGCCGCCAACGTTATACATACCTTCTGAAGAGGTTGCTGCCTCCACAGCACTGTCGTTTGCTTCTATCCAGCCGTCAATAGTCTGAAAGTCGGTACGTCTTGTTTCCCAGCCCATACGTGAATAGTCATTATCGCTGAATTTACCGATATATGTAGCAGTACCGTCTTGGTTACTTAAAATAAGATAGTCTGTAATAGCACCTTTTGCATAAGAACAAGCGTTACCATTGTAATAAGTGGAACGATTTTGATACCATCTACCTATCATTCCGTTATCAGAAATGTCTGTGTCTTTTTCTGTACCCCAAAAGTTAGTATACTCATTATGTTCGGCGGCGCCGGCTTCAATCTTTACGTTTTGAATAAGGTTAGCGTACCCGTGAACCGTACCAACGTAGAAGGTAGAGCCTTGTGTTGAGCCTGTACTTGGGATATAAATAACGTCTGTGATATTTACGTCGCTTGCCTGACCGGAAAGTACATCTGTAGATGTTTTTTGAACGTTTCTGATTTTTGACTGAGACGTAGTGTAGTTGTAGTCATCTCCTGTGTCAAAATAGTCGGCAGTTGAGCCGTTATTGCCTGATTTAAGGGCATAGGAAGCAAGAGATTTGATTCTTAAACCACCGTACATATAGTCAGCCTGTTGAGTACTGTTCTGGTTTTTATAATGGAAGGCAAGTGTTTCAGCAGAATTGCTGTAAATTGTAGAAGAACGGATATTAACGGTAGTCTGATTTTTGTCCCAAAGGGCACAAAAGTCTTCAAAATAGTCTTCGTCGGGGTCAGCAGGACCGATAACACCGTAAAGGCGGATTGGCCAGCCACGCTCTGTAAGAATATATGAAATAGGCTTTGCATCCTTGTAGCCAAATTTATGAGCTGTACCGTCACCGTTATAGTAGTAACAATACTGAGCGTTAGCACTCATAACATTGTAAGCAGTGTCACCGGAAAGGCCGGCACAGTCAAGACTGTTTTCATATGCTGAGGTTACCCACGCCTGGTCATTATCATAGTTAGCGGATGAACCGTAAGCAACACGTTGCTGAGCCGAGGTGTACTCGAATATGTGAGAGAAGTCACCACCCCAAAGAGCAGGATAAACTCTTGTACCGGTTGTGGTTGTGTAAATTCTGTCAATATAATCCTGAGTGGCACTAAAGAAGCCTGTTGAGGTATCTATAATTTGAGCGCCGATAGCGTAGTCAAACATATCCGACTTATCGGAGTTGAAGGTGTACATACGGTAAATGGAGCCGTTGGTACCGGTCATAACGTAATAGGGGTTAAGACCTTGAGTTTCGTCGTTATCTATCCAACGGATAGAGCGAATCTCTGTGCTTGATGCACTTGGAGCACCAACTGCACTGAAGCCGAATTGACCTGCCTTTGAAAGATATACACTGTTAGAGGTACGCATTATACGAGGCTCTGCAGCAAGACGGTACTCAATAAGCTGAGTTGAGTCGTCTGTGCTGATATCTACCTCTTCAACACCTGCCGAGGTGTAATAGTCGATAAGTGACGTTGTTTCACCACCCATAAGAATGGTAGCAGGCTCAATGTAAAGGTACTCGGAAACTGTTTTCAAGTGTCCGCGGCTATTGATGAAATAAACCTTGATTTTAAGTGGAGAGTAAGTAAAGTCAAGCTTATCTCCTGAAGCAGGGCTCTTGATTTTAAGCTTGATACGGCCTGAGTTTGTACTGTTACTGATTTCGAGACCATCTGATGGTACGTTCTGAGAAGAGAACTTTGAGGAGTAATACTCAAGCTCACAGAATCTGCCTGAGCTATATACTAACTCGTCCTCAGTACCAATCATATTTTCGTCTGCAGTGCCATCGGTTTTTGCAGTTGATTTGTTTGGTGCAATAACCTGGATGTGAATCTGCTCTGCAGGCATTTTGTTTGTAGCACCCGGCTCATTGGTAGTATCATAGGTAAATTCACCAAAGGTGATTTTGTTGTACTCCATACCGAAAGTCTGCAAAATAACGTCGTGAGAGGTTGCATCGTCATATACAGTAGACGGTGAAACGATTTCTATACGGGCACGAATCTGACCGAAAACTGTTTCAAGTCCTTCCTGGAAGGTGGAAATAACCTTTCTGCCTGTAATATTGATCTGATTAAATACAGCATCTGCATTTACACTCATATCTAATTGTACAGAGGAAGAGCTTTCGGAGTCGCGCCTTGCGAGACCTTGCTCAATCTCCTCTCGTGAGTTGTAAACTGTTTGTACCTTTTCACCTGCTCTGTACAGGGTTTCGTAGGATGACAACAGCATAGGTGTAAAGGATGTAATGATAAGAGCAAGAAGTCCTAAAGCGGTGAGAAGCTCAACGTAGGTCATACCAAGTCTGCTTTTTAAAAGCTCTTTTACAGTATTAAGCCTGAGCTTTACTGAAAAAGCATTCTTTTTCATACTATCCTTCCTTTCTGTTAATAATGAATAAGCTGAATTACGTTATATGGCTTTTAGCTTTCCCAGATAACGTAGAAGTCGTCAACGTTTGGTGCACCTTGGGTACCGGTATTCATATTACCGATCCACTGAAGGTCCTGTGCCTCATAAGTCTTTTCCCTTGCGCCACTGACTGCAGCATCAAAGAGAAGACTCTGTATACCGGACCAAAGCTGCCACCATTTGAGGTTATTGGTGTCTGTTGAGTCCTTGCTGTAAATAACATCCATAAAGTAGCTTGTCATAGAGAAGCCTGCTTTTTGGTACTCACCATTGACTAAGGTTTCCTTTTCTGCATTGAAGAGGAAAACGTCTCCGGCATTGGCGAATTTGTAAAGAATAATATCCTTACCCTTGTAGTAAACTGTTTGAGTTCTGTAGTTTGAGCCGTTTTCCGTAAACGGAATGAGCCAAACGTAAGCGTCCTCTGCAAAGTAAACCTTACCTGCTTTTACGGTTTCTACCGCACCACCCTTCTCGATTTCCATTGTGTACGGCGTACTCTCAGGAGCAGCAAGAATAATGGTTGACATTCTGTATGCGTTATAGTCAAATACCAAGGAAAGCAGCGACGTCTTTGTGTAGAGTGAAATAAAGCTGTTAACCTTTTCGTTGAATACAATAGTCGGAGCCTGTAAGTAAAGAATCATGTATAGAGACTTGTTTCTTGCAATACCGTCACCGATACGACCTGTACGGCAAGGATTCATAATAATATTGACAGGCATATCAAACTGAATACCGTTTGTTGCAGTGAAGGCAACAAAGTTATCTCGCTGAGCAGATGATGCCCAAGTACGCATATTGTTAGTCTTGAGACAGTTGAAGTTAGGATCACGCTCAGGATTCAACGTGGTAGTTTCAGGATGGAGACCTAAGGAGAAATCTGCAAAGTTACTGCTTATTGGAGTCTGCCAGTCATTACGGAAGGTACCCGGATTCTCCACACCGTTGTCGATATTGGTCTGAACGGCTGCGTTATGCTCCTCAATAGTCTTGTTATGTTCATCTACCTTTTCGTTATAAGCGATAATATAATCGTTATAATCCATTGTTTCGCCATCGGCAAGGCCTAAGAAGTCACCTGCAGTAGCCTTGTACTTGATGTTCTTTGTGGAAATAACCATATTACCAACACAGGAGAAGCCGTATACAGGCTGACCCTGTACTGCTTCCTCATCGATAAAGTAGCTATTATTTTTCATGGAAAGGGCTGTTACACCACTACATTGTGACGTATCAGGGAAAATCTGATTAGATTCTATATTTGCCGGAACAATCCAGTTACTTTCTGCCGGCTTTGTGGGAAGAACGAGAATACATCTTCTTTGTGCACCTTTGCCGTTAACAAATGCACTGGACACAAATTCAACGTTTCTGTTCTCTACCTTGAATATTTGTGGTTCTGTTTTGCTAAGCTCATTGTTAGCGGAAAGAGCTGCCTTTGCTTTTTCGAGGTACGCCTCGTACTGAGCTTCAGCATTAGCGTCGGTAATTATTTCCGTTTCCCAGATGCCTGTTGTTGGATCAAACCAGGTTTTGAAGTAATCTATTGAATCGTCGTAAGTAACGGCACATTTTGCGTAGCCAACGTACTCACCTGTTGCAGTAAATTCTTCGCCATCCTTATTGATACAAATAATTTCGGATACCGTGCCCTCAGGAATATCCCCTGAAGCTGCCTGAGCCTGTGTATAGCCTGCAGGAACGGTGGTGGAATAAATAACGCCACGCTCCATATATTCTTTATATTCTACAAGGCATCTTTTACGGTAATCGGCATCACTTTCGCCGGATTCCTGAATAGGAGCCTCTACGCCTTCGGGATAGTCTATGTTAACGTTTCTGTACATATACATAACGCTAACGTCCATTGACTTGGAGACATTGAGGAATTGATCGAGCTTATAAAGAGCCGTGCCCTTAAGCTCGTCGGTTATTTTGCTCGAATCCTCAGGGATGGAGTAGCCAAGTGACTCGTCCTCCTCGGCATCATCGTACACACCTTGGAAGGCGCCAACTGTAAATTCGATCATAGTACGGGCGAGATATGATGATCTTTGCTCATCTGTACCGGTCATGGCTGCTTCCATTGCAGTTTCTGACATATTGAACATAAGTGGCAACAAAAGAGTAAGCACAAGCAAAATGGTCAGCACAGCAATAAGGGCTATACCGTTTCTCTTTGTTATTATGTTCATATTCTCACACCCTTTGTAAAATGTAAATTTAAATATAAGCCTTTTGTTTACGTGAAAGCTCTGAAGTTGAAGATTAATGAGGTTAAATTGAGTATATGCAAATTAAACAAGCACACGAAGAACCTCTTCTATTGAGGTTGTGCCATCAAGAACCTTGTCGATACCCTCCTGACGAAGAGTGTGCATACCCTGTGACATTGCAAGCTCTTTGATTTCCTGAACGCCTGAACGTTTGAGGATAAGCTGCTTAATTTCATTGGTAACTTGAAGGAATTCAAATACACCCTGACGACCTTTATAGCCTGTGTTGGAACAAGCAATACAGCCTTTAGGTTGGAAAATCTTTGTTGTATCGTCAAGAGTTTTGCCTTCCGGGATTGGAAAATCGTCTATCCTTTCGCGAATTTCACGATAGGTAAGCTCAACCTCTTCCTTGCAACGTGGACAAAGCACACGAATAAGACGCTGTGCAAGAACACCAACAAGTGAAGATGCTGTAAGGAAAGGCTCAACGCCCATTTCATCAAGACGGGTAATTGCAGAAGGTGCATCGTTGGTATGGAGTGTAGAGAAAACCATATGACCTGTAAGAGCAGACTCAACGGCAATGTTTGCAGTTTCACCGTCACGAATTTCACCGACCATGACAATATCCGGGTCGGCACGAAGAACGGAACGAAGAGCTGCGGCGAAGGTCATACCTGCACGGTTATTCATTTGCACCTGGCAAAGACCTGCCATACGTCGCTCAACAGGGTCCTCAAGTGTGATAACGTGCTTTGTGATATCTGAAACCTCTGCAAGTGTTGCATAAAGAGTTGTGGATTTACCGGAACCGGTAGGGCCTGTAACGAGCATAAAGCCGTAAGGCATAAAGATTGTTTTTGTAAATCTGCTAAGCTGATCGGGAGAGAACTTGATGTCCTTAAGCTGAACAGATTTTGCACCACGCTCAAGAAGACGCATAACGATTTTTTCGCCATATACTGAAGGGAGAACAGCAATACGAATATCGAAGGTTCTATCGTCTACCTTAACGGTTGTACGACCGTCCTGAGGGATACGCCTTTCGGCGATATCCATACCGCCGATAACCTTAACACGAGATGCAACGGAGTTATGTAATTTGATAGGATTCTGAAGAACCTCGTGAAGAACGCCGTCTATACGAAGACGGATACGCATTGTTTTCTCCATAGGCTCAATATGAATATCCGATGCGCCGGATTTAACGGCATTTGTAATAACCTGGTTTACAAGCTGAACGGCAGGCTTTTCGTCTGCGGCAAGCTCATCCAGTGCGGCAAGCTCCTCTTCCTGAGCAGCCTCTTCATCCTCGTAGGTATCAATATTTGAAGCGTTATTGACAATTGTGTCAATAGCGGCGTTAAGCTCTGATTCTGTTGCAATAAGGGGAACGATCTCGAGTCCGCCTGTACGAACTGAAAGGTTATCGCGCACACCAAGGTCATTGGGATTGTGCATAACAACGAATAACTTCTTTTCGTCCTGATAAAGAGGTAAAATTCTCCTTTTGGAGATAAGCTCCGGTGGAATAATGTTGGCAATAGCAAAGTTAATGCCTACCTCTTCGATTGAAACAAACCTATAGCCCGTTTTCTTTTCCATAGCACGTGCTACGTCAAGCTCTGAGCAATAGCCTAAGTTTACAAGCTCTGTTGTAAGCTCTGCCTTGCTATCCTGCACGTTTAACTGCGCCTCTCTGATCTGATCCTCGGTAATTTTGCCTTCCTTCAAGAGAAAGAATTCAACACTACCGGGCATAACTGCGTTTATATCTGCCAAAACGAATAACCCCTTTTTAACCTTTTTAACCTTTTTATCTGATCTGAAAAATTATGCTGCAGCCTCTGATGATGCTAATTCTGCTGCGTTAACTGCACCTTCAGCACCTTGCTCGGAAAGAATCGCGAGAGAAAGTGTTGCGCTATAGCTACCGTCTGTACCTCTTGTTAATGCAAGAGAGTCGAATCTATGAATCTGCTCAAGATTTGAATAATAATTCATAAAATCGTAGATAGCTTCGAAGGAACCTGCAACTGAAATATTGAAAACAACCTCTTGTGTTTCTTTTGTGGCTGTTGTGTAATCGATTGATACAATACTAAGTCCGAAGGCATCACACTTGGAAATAACACTTTCCTGAAGAGTGTACACATCACCTAAGGAATCAGGAAGAACGTCTTTACATTCTTCAAGCTGCTCTTTAGTTTTTTCGCTCTTTGCCTTTATTTCCTTAAGGTTTGTTACCTTGTTTAAATTCTGCTGATAAAGAATCTGTGCTTGTGTAATCTCTGTTTTTGTTTTGCTGATATCCATCATAACAAGAACAAGCAATGCAGTAATTACAATACATACGAATGACATTAAACCGATAACAAAGAAAGGAGAACTTGTTAAATCCTTGATGTCAATCTGTTTTTTTGCCTGTTTTTCTTTCATAATTCTCCCCTCCTTACTGTGCAGCAGTTGTTTCTGTTGATGCTGCAGTTGTTGACGGTGCAGTTGTTATTGGTGCTGCGCCACCTGAACAAATAATTGTGATTGAAAATTCATAGCTGCAATCGTTACCTGTTGCGATTATTGGACTGAGTGACGCCTGTACAACAGAAGAAACACCTTCAACCTCTTCTAATGCAGTTATAAAAGCCTTGTATGAATCATAGGAAACTGCATTACCTGTAACAACACAGCTTCTTGTTGTTTTCCATTCGGTACAGGTAACGCTTGTGTAAGTTACGCCTGCATTTTCTACGTTTGCAAATTTTGCAATGAAGTTATATAGTGCAGGCTCCTGAACCTTGATGGATTCAATAAGCTGAAGCTTTGCGTTAAGCGCGTTATTAACGTTTTCCACCTCTTGAAGAGCAAGAATCTCTGACTCGTAAGGTGCATTCTTTTCATTTGCTTCTTTAAGCTTTGTATCTGCAACGGTTTTACCTAAAAGTGCAATGAATAATGCTGCAAGAAGCACAAGCATAAATACGTTGGCAACGCCTCTGCCCTTTTCTGCTTTTCTTTTACCGATTATACGCTTTCTGTTCTTTTCAGGAAGCAAACTAACTTTATATTTCATTGTTATGCCTCCAATCCGACTTTTGCAAGTTCAATACAACCTGCATAATTTTTTGGGAAGAACGTTCCACTTGCAAGGCTATTATGGAACGCAGGAACTGAAAGCGGTACGTAGCACCTTTCAGCAAGCTGTTGTGCAATGTTACCCTCAAGACTTGAGGCTGTGTTAAAGAGAACTCTCTCAATAATCATATTGGTTTGCATTTGGAAATAGTTCATTGATGAGGAAAGCTCTGATTGAAGAAGCTCAACGATTGTTTCAAGCTCTATTGAGGTAAGCTCCTCAGGTGAATGGAAAGCTTTTTTTACCTCAATCAATGCTCTGTCGGGAACGTTGATTGAACGAACCATTTTGATTTCCTTGTCAGTAATTGCAACGAAGTTAAGAACGTCGTCTGTAAGTGAAAGATATGCGAAGGTAGACGTATCAGGAGCTTCACTGATAGCCACACGGCACCATGCAAGGAATGAGCTATCGATATCAACTACCTCGAGCTTCGTTGCCTCAAAATTCTGGAGCAAATTAGTAAGCATTGTATTTCTTGCACCAACAAGAATCATATTAAGAGCAGGTTGATCATCGTCATCAGTGGTTTCGTCTACAACAACGAAGTCGAGACTCAAATCTGCCACAGGAACAGGAATAAAGTCCTGTGCCTGCATTGTAACAACGCTCCTTAACTTATCCTGAGGTACCTTCGGAAAGGTTGCGTAACGCATAATAACGTTCTCGTTATTAACGCCGACAACGATATTAGAATCCTTTTTGAATTTGCCCTGATCGATTAAATCGTTTAGTGCAGCCATAAAGAACGTACTGTCCATAACGATGCCCTCGCTAATAACGCCTTCTTTTAACGCTACTGTTGCAGATCCATTTACTGAAATTCTGCCATCAGGTGTTTTTGTAAGCTCAACGGCCTTGATTTCGTATGAGTTATACTCAATGCCGATTGCACTGATTGCTTTTGCCATTTTATATCATTCTCCCTTGCAAAAGAATATATTTTTATTTTTATGATTGTATGCCTTATTAGCCTTGGTAAGACGTTGTTGCCTGGAAAACAGGAAGATAAAGAGCGATGATAAGGAAACCAACTACAGAACCAAGTAAAACAAGCATAATAGGCTCAAGAACGGAACCTAAGTTCTTAGCAAGTGCGTCAACGTCTTCCTCGTAGAACTCGGCAACCTTGTCAAGCATAACAGGAAGCGAACCTGCTTCTTCACCGATGGCAATCATACTGATAACCATTGGTGGGAAAATCTGAGGCTCGTCAAGAGCTTCGTGGATTGTTCGACCGTTTTCAACGTCTTCAATAGCTTTGGCAACTGCATCCTCAACAAGCTTAGAGCCTGAGGTCGGACCGGCTGTTTCAAGAGCCTTAACTGCAGTAACACCACCTGCAACAAGTGTTGCGAAGATTCGGCAGAAACGAGCGAAAATAGTTTTGGAAATAAGCTCACCGACAATAGGAGCCTTCATTTTGTGAGTCTCCCAGAAATGCTGTACCGGTGGAGATTTTATGAGCTGGATTATAAGGAATATAGCTACACCTACTGCAGGGAAAACTATAAACCATTTTGTTCTTAAAAGACCTGAAAGGTTATAAATCAAAACGGTAATAGGGCTAAGGTCTGTTGCGCCCTCTGTCATACCCTGGAAGGTAGGAACCATAAATATAAGCATGAAGATAACGATAACGATAGCGAGCATACCAACCATTTTTGGATATGAGGTTGCCGACTTGATAGAGTCCTTGAGCTGCTTATCCTTATGTAACTGGTTTGACATAGCGAGAAGCGTCTTGTCAAGCATACCACCCATTTCACCGGCAGCAATCATTGAACAGAACAAATCGCTGAATATAGGCTTCTGTGAGCTGAATGCGTCTGAAAGAGCCGCACCACCTTCAACGTCTGCTGCGATTTCCTTGATTGAATTGGAGAGAGTTGGGTTTGTGGTTTGGTTAACAAGGGTACTCATTGCCTGTGTAACAGGGATACCTGCACCAATCATAGCTGCAAGCTGCCTCGAGAACAAGGACATATCTGCAAGTGTAACCTTTTTGCCACCCTTTTTCTTTTTCTTGGCAGCACTTTCCTTAAGGTTTGTAACAACAACGCCTGCCTCACGCAATTTTTCATACGCTTCGGAGGTAGAGTTCGCCACAACCTTACCTGTTATGGATTCACCCTGTCTGTTCAGGGCTTCATACGTAAAATCCAAAGTTATCCCCCTTTATGAGAGCTATATATATAATAGGTATAGCGTTTTTGGTTTAACTGACTGAAAGCTGAATGACTCCCTATTATATATAATAGGTATAGCATTTTCAGGAAAAATTTTAATACATCTGCATCTGGCGAAGAATCTCTGCTCTTTCAACACAGTTTTCAAGAACTGATTCTCGTGAAATTTTTTGCTCTCTGAGGAGCTTCAACAGAGCCTGGTCCATTGTTTGCATACCCTCTTTTTGAGCAGTTTGCATTGTACTGTAAATCTGATGGTCCTTACCTTCACGAATCATATTACGTATAGCAGGAGTATCTACCATATACTCAACTGCAGAAACACGGCCACCACCAAGACGTGGAAGAAGCTGCTGAGAAATAACTGCACGAAGAGTATTGGACAACTGGCTTCTGACCTGATTCTGTTGTTCACTTGGGAAAGAGTCAATAATACGGGCAATGGTAAGCGGCGCAGTCTGTGTATGAAGTGTGGAAAGCACCAAGTGACCTGTTTCTGCGGCGGTAAGTGCGATGCTGATACTTTCAGCATCACGCATTTCACCGATCATAATAACGTCAGGGTCGTGACGAAGAACAGTTCTTAACGCATTGTTAAAGCTAAGTGTATCGCCACCTAATTCACGCTGCCTGATTATTGAACGCTTGTGTGAATGAAGGAACTCGATAGGGTCCTCTATGGTAACCATATTGTACTCAAAGTTTGTGTTCATATGGTTAATCATAGCGGCAAGCGTTGTGGACTTACCTGAACCTGTGGGACCTGTAACAAGTATAAGTCCACGTGGAAGAGTACAAAGTCTGCGAACGTCTGCAGGAAGACCAAGTTTATCAAGAGTAGGAATTTCGAATGGAATTGCTCTGAAAACTGCTGCGAGTGTACCTCTTTGAACGATAACGTTTCCTCTGAAACGTGCGCATTGAGGAACTGCGTAAGAGATGTCTAACTCAAGGTTTTCGCATAAATCACGCTTGTTTTTTTCCGTCATAATCTGCATAAGCATATTTTCGACATCTGCCGGTTTCATTGGGGGAAAATCCTGTTTAATGATGTCGCCGTCTACACGGATACAAGGTGGCATACCTACAACTATATGAAGGTCAGAGCCTCTTTTTTCAACGGTAAGTCTGAGCAGCTGCTCAAGATTTACCGGATACTCGCTTGGTTGGTTAAGGAATTCCATTCAAATCAACTCCGTTGGAAATTAGAATTTTGACCACATATCTAAGATGAGATCGATGTTTTCTGGTGATTCGTAAACGTAGAGGATATGCTTGATACCTTCGTCTGATGAATCAAGGTCGCCTGAAAGCTGGAAGCTTGTTACTGAGATTGAGTCGTTGTTGATAAGTTTAACAACAAGCTCTTCCTTAGCAGCAAGAGAATTAAGCTCTGCAGGACTTGTGATGGTTGCGATTGGGTAGTACATATCGCCTAAGTTATTATCAAGAGAAGCAATTACGTTCTTGATTTCCTCAACCTTGTTTGTTGGGCAATAAACCATAATTGACTTTGTGTACTGAGGATATGAGCCGAAGTAGAATTCTACGCCTTCAACGTCAACGAAACCAATCTTGCTCTGAAGCTCGGAAGCAACGATATTGCTAAGCTCGTATGTAAAGAAGGTTGTGTCTGTATTGTTTTCTGCAATATCATTTTCCTTGATTCTTTCAACTGCAGCGTCAACCTCACTTGAAACGCCTTGGAGCCAAATTCTCTTTTCGTAGAGATCAAGGCCAAGAATCTGAACGTCGTAACCGAAGGTTGAGATGATTGACTGAGCTGCTTCCTTGTCGATATAAGCAAGGTCAACTCTAACGAGAGAAGTTTCACCGTTGGAGATAACAACGTCGCTTGTTGTACCGTCTGTTGTGCCACCTGTTGTGCCACCTGTTGTACCACCTGTTGTACCGGTGTTACCTGTTGAAGAATCAGGAGCTGTGGCTGATGAGTCACCTGTTGATGAACCTGCAGAACCGTCTGCTGTGCCACCTGCTGCATCTGTTTGGCCGTTTGGATCGTAATAGTCAACCAATCTCTTGATGTTCATAATATCGTTGTAAGCATCGCCTGATGCATAAACGTAAAGAACCATTGGATGTGCTGCCATTGTGATACCACTGTGAAGACCGAGTGATGAAAGCAAGCCACTGAATTCGGAAGCTGTGATGTGCTCGAGCTCAATTGCTGAAAGGCTTGAGCTGATACCTGCACTGCCGATTGTGATATTGTTTTTATTATCGAGAGTTTCGATGAGCTCTGACATTTTTGCAAGCTGCATTGGATAACCGCTTACCCAGAACTCACGAAGATTAATATCTACCTTAACGATTGTTACACTGATACCAAGTGTTGAAAGCTGAGAAGTAAGAGTCTCTGTTGAGATGTAATCGAGACTGAACTTGGTAAGTGCTTTACTGTCGATGAAGTTTGAGTTAAGAGTTTCTGCCGTACCTACGTAAATGATATCGTCGCTCTTGATGTAAGTCATTTCTACCATACGAAGAACGTAGTCAATTGCAGTAAGAGGAGTAACGTCCTCCAATGCAATTGCAGGTACTGCTGCCTCTGAGCCCTTGAAAATCATCTTGTAGCCTGTGTGTGCAAGAATTGTCTCAAGAACACCGATAAGATCTGAACCGTCTGCAAAGTCGATTGAGATTGTTGTGTCTGAGCCAAATACTGTTGTTGAGTCATCTTCAATAGATGCTGCACCCGGAATAAGAAGCTTCTGGCCCTTGTAGAGTGTTGATGAAGCTGAAATTCCGTTGCAATCAACAATGCTTGCTACTGTTACACCGTGTGATGCGGCAATTGATGAGAGTGAATCGCCTTCCTCTACGGTGTAGGTTCCCATAAGGTCATCTGATGAACCTGATGCTGTAAGCGGTAAAACCATGCTTGTAAGCAACACGAACACGAGGGCAAAGATGCCTATTGACCTCATTCTGCTGTTTTTTGTTTTCATTGGATAATCCCCCTAAATTATGTTTGCACATAAATTATTTATAATTTTAATCGTGACCGAAGCAGTAAATTAACCTCTGCTTACTTCCTTTGTCACTTCACCGGCTTTGAAGACTACGTAATCCGGAGTAATCTCTGTAAGCTCCCATTCACCGACTGTCTGGCCTTTTGAAAGTTTAACGTATTCGCCTGCCGTTCCAAATTGAACAAGTGCAACCTTGAGACCTGAACGACTGTCGCTTGTGAAACCTTTGTAAACGGCTGATGCTAAAATATCCTCAGATAACGGATCCTTTTCGATAAGCTCTTCTATCTCTGCCGGTAAATCATCTTTACTCGGAAGAACCTGAACCTCTTCATCCATATTGGCAACGCCTGTTGTATCAACATCGTTAGCACCTAATAAAACACCGTCTCCGAAAATCAAGAAAAGTATTATTCCGGCAAGTATTAAAAACAACACGACGGGAATAAGGATTTTCATCAATGGGTTTTTATCGAAGAAATCCATTATTTTGAGCATAACGTCATTTTTAGGTGCCGATGCTTTCTCCTTTTTTTCTTTGTTTCCAAACTTTGGTAACTCAAGAGCCATATTAAATAACCTCCAAAAAATTCAAACGAACTCAGAATTTATGTTTGAAGTGTTACGGTGTACCGTAACGCAACTAAAAATCTAAAAATAGGCGCAATAACCCACTTAGACTAATACACATTATTAATATACTATATATAGGAAAAAATTTCAATACCTTTTTTCATTAAAACGCTTGAATTTTACAGAAAAAATGTATAAATTTACATCGGTTTTTTTGTTCTATTTATGAATTGACAAAAAAAACCGAGCAGAAACTGAATTCTGCTCGGTAAAATATGTGATTATATTTATTTTGCAACGATATTTATAATCTTTCCCGGAACGTAAATTTCCTTGATTATAGACTTGCCATCAAGGAACTCCTGCACCTTTGCATCTGCCTTTGCAGTAGCGATAGCAACGTCTGCAGTTGAATCCTTTGCAATCGTAACCGTTGCGCGAAGCTTACCGCAAATCTGAACGGGAACCTCAATTGTAGCATCAACTGTTTTTGCTTCGTCGTATGAAGGCCACTGAGCAACTGCAAGGAGCCCCTCACCGCCTATTGCTTCCCATATTTCCTCTGCAACGTGAGGTGCAAATGGATCAAGAAGCTTCACGTATGCCTTAAGCTCGCCCTTTGTGATTGAGCCTATATCGTAAATCTCATTAAGAAGTGCCATAAGTGCTGCAATTGCAGTATTGAACTTCATATTTTCAATATCCTCAGACACCTTTTTGATAGTCTTGTGGAAAGCTGTTTCAAGCTTGGAAGAGAACTCTTCGCCGTCGCAAAGAATATCAAGAAGATTCCAGCTTCTGTCAATGAATCTCTTACAGCCCTTAACGCTGCTTTCACTCCAAGGAGCAGCCTTTTCGTAGTCGCCCATAAAGAGAACGTAGGTACGAAGAACGTCTGCACCAAGAGAATCAACAACCTCGTTAGGATCAACAACGTTGCCCTTGGATTTGCTCATTTTTTCACCGTCGGGACCTAAAATAAGGCCCTGAGCAGTTCTCTTCTTGTATGGCTCTGCAAAAGGAACCTCGCCGATATCATAAAGGAATTTGTGCCAGAAACGAGAATAGATAAGGTGACGTGTAACGTGCTCCATACCACCGTTATACCAGTCGATAGGACCCCAATATTCAAGCTTCTTTTTGTCGGCAAATGCCTCTGTGTTGTGAGGATCAATATATCTCAAGAAATACCAGGATGAGCCTGCCCACTGAGGCATAGTATCTGTTTCACGCTTTGCAGGTGCACCACATTTTGGACAAGTGCAGTTAACGTAGCTGTCGATTTTTGCGAGAGGACTCTCACCATCTGAGCCGGGCTGGAAATTATCAACCTCAGGAAGACGAAGTGGAAGCTCCTCGTACGGAACGGGAACAATGCCACACTTGTCGCAATGTACGATTGGAATAGGCTCGCCCCAATATCTTTGACGGTTAAATGCCCAGTCCTTCATCTTGTACTGAACGCCCTTTTCACCAATACCCTTTTCTGCAAGGAATTCTACCATTTTCTCAATAGAATCAACCTTTTTGGTCATACCGTTAAGGAAACCGGAGTTCACCATTTCACCGTCGCCGGTGTATGCCTCAATATCAATATCTCCACCCTTGATAACCTCAATGATATCAATACCGAACTTCTTTGCAAATTCGTAGTCACGCTGATCGTGAGCAGGAACAGCCATAATGGCGCCTGTACCGTAGCCCATCATAACGTAGTCTGAAATGTAAATTGGAATTTCTTTATTATTTACAGGGTTAATTGCCGTAAGACCGTCAATGCAAACGCCTGTTTTATCCTTAACGAGCTGAGTTCTTTCGAACTCGGTTTTCTTTGCGCATTCTGCACGGTATGCCTCAATTTCAGCCATATTGCCGATTTTACCTGCATACTTGTCAATAAGAGGATGCTCCGGTGCCATAACCATAAAGGTTACACCGAAAAGAGTGTCGGGACGAGTGGTGTAGATTTTCATCTGCTCGTCTGTGCCGTTAATATTGAAATTTACAAATGCGCCTGTAGATTTACCAATCCAGTTAACCTGCTGAAGCTTAATGTTAGGAAGATAATCTACCTCGTCAAGACCTTGAAGAAGCTTGTCTGCATACTCGGTAATTCTTAAGTACCAAACGTCCTTTGATTTCTGCACGATATCGCTGTGGCAAATATCACATTTACCGCCTTGAGAGTCCTCGTTTGAGAGAACGACCTTACAGGACGGACAATAGTTAACAAGAGTTTTGTCGCGGAAAACAAGACCGTTTTCAAACATTTTAAGGAAAATCCACTGTGTCCATTTATAGTAGTCCTCTTCCGTTGTATCAACAACTCTGTCCCAATCAAAAGAGAAGCCGACCTTCTTGAGCTGAGAGGAGAACTTTTCGATGTTCATATCCGTTACCTTACGAGGATGGATACCTGTTTTGATAGCGTAGTTCTCCGTTGGAAGACCGTATGCGTCAAAACCGATGGGGAAAAGAACGTTGTAGCCCTGCATTCTCCTTTTTCTTGAAATAACCTCAAGACCTGAATACGCTTTGATGTGACCAACGTGCATACCTGCACCGCTTGGATACGGGAACTCTACGAGACCGTAAAACTTTGGCTTATCGGACCCGTCTTCTGCATGGAAAACACCTGCATCCTCCCATTTTTTCTGCCATTTTTGTTCAACGACGGAAAAATCGTATTTCATTCTTATCATACCTTTCTTGTAAATAGAAACTAATAACTTATTTAAGAAGCTCTGTTATATCAAGCTTGGCGCCATCTTCCCAAAGACGCTCAAGATTATAATAATTTCTTGCTTCCTCAAGGAAAACGTGCACAACAACACCTGCGTACTCAAGAAGTACCCAGCCTGTTGCTCTGCCTTCAATATGTGTTGGCTGAATACCTGCCTCTTCAAGCTGATATTCTACCTCATCGGCAAGTGCTCTGACGTGTGTATTGGAGTTTGCCGTTGCTATAACAAAATAGTCTGCGACTATTGTAAGCTCATCAATTTTAATTACCTGAATATCGTTGCCCTTTTTATCGTCAAGAGCCTTTACTATTCTTTTTACTAAATCTAAACTCATTCTATTTCTCCTAAAGCATCGTTATACGCATCAATTGTATCCGGATGCACAAATTGTTCTCTGTCTATTAAATCCTTTATTGTGAAGCTGAGACCTTCGACAATGGCGGCTTCTAAAGATATTTTTGCTTTTTCGCGCATAGACTCAACACCGTCGTAATTTCTTTCTACGCTGATGAAATCTGCAACAAAAATCACCTTTTCAAGAAGAGACATACCCTTTCTGCCTGTTGTGTGGTAACGGATAGCATTGAGAACGTCTTCGTCCTCAACCTGAAATTCCTTCTGAGCAAATACCTTGCCGCTCATTGCGTGATAAAGCTTCGGTGCTGCTGCCTCAAGCTTCGTAAGCTCTGCACCGTTTTCGCGAAGGTACAAAAGCTGTTCTCCTACAAAAACGTCTTTGCAGGAATCGTGGATAAGCCCTGTAAGATAAGCTTTTTCTGTGTCTGCGCCGTATACCCTTGCAAGCTCCACGGCACAATCTGCCACGTTGAGAGAATGTGTATATCTCTTTTCGGACATACGCTCCTTGAGAATTGCCTTTATTTCATCATAGGATTTCATTTATACAACCCCTTTTTTGAAATATAATTATTCACCTCAGAGGAAAGAAATTTACTTTCTCCTGATTTTAATTCGTTACGAATTTCTGTTGAGCTTACCTCAATAGGTACACATTCACACAACAATACCTTTACGTCTGAAAGCTCTGAAGCAACGAAATTTCTCATCTTTTCGAGCTCACTCAAGGTCTCGGTTCTGCAAGCGGCAACTATGGTACAAAGCTCTGCAATTTCCTTGTATTTGTACCATTTATTGAAGGAAAGAAGCATATCGTCTCCCATAAAAAGAAGGAGTTCACTTTCGGGGTATAGAGATTTTATCTCTCTCATTGTATCTATGGTGTAGCTCTTTCCGCCTCTTGCGATTTCAAGGTCAAGCACCTGAAAACGAGAATCGCAAAAAGCAAGGCGACACATTTCAAGACGGTCCTGCTCGCTTGCTCCACTTGAGTTTTTAAACGGCGACATTGACGTTGGCACAACAAGAATTTTTTGTGCACCGCAAAAATCACCTAAGCTATTTGCAAGAAGCACGTGACCCTTGTGAGGCGGGTCAAAGGAGCCACCGTAAACAGCAATTTTTTTCATAATCAATACAACACAACGGAGCTCATTTCAAGCTTACCGCGATAGGACGTAATTTTTATTTTTACTCTGATAACCTCAGTTGGTGTGATTTTATGTATACGCTTGTAGCCCACAAAACCACCGTCATCAACCTTTTTGAACTGACCGTCGCCTTCGTCTACGTAAAGCTCGTAGCTCTCAATATGCTGACCGTTTGCAATGAATTCTTGCATAACAAACTTATCAAACATATCCTTTTGAGAAAGGGTTATGGTAATTTCAGGCTGCAAATCGTCATCGGCAGGACGCCAGGTTTTGCATTCATCCTCGACGAAAAGATTTGAAGCACAGTATTCGTCGGAAAGTGTACTTGACGCCTCAATTGTACCGATTTGAGAAACCTTGTAGCTATAAGCTCTTTTAAGATCTCTGCCCAAGGCTTGAAGAATTTGTGTGTCCATCTCTGAGAATTTGCCGTTTTTCATCGGTGGAACACCAAGCATAAGAGCACAGTTTGCTCCAACGGAATCAAGATAAATTTTTAATAGCTTATCTTTTGTTTTTGCAGTATATTCATCGTCCTTATGATAAAACCATCTGTCACGAATAGACAGACTGACCTCACAGGGATACCAAATGAATTCAGACTCTTTTTTAATTGCTTTTCTTGAGCCTAAATCTAACTCGTATTCCTTTTCTTTTTTGAAGAATTTCTTTTTTTCAGGCTTCCTGCTACGCTCAAGAGCGCTGTAAATACTGTGCCTTTCGGGCACAACACTCCACTCGTTTGCCCTTATTACGCCCCATTCGTTACCGTACCAACGCACGTCGGGACCACAGAGAGCAATTACTGCACCGGGCTGACATTCACGAACAACCTCATAGTAGCCTTCCCAGTCATATTCCTGAAGCTTCCTGTCCTTTGTCGGCTCATTGGCACCGTCAAAGCGCACGTAGAAAATATCACCGTATTTTGTAAGAACCTCTCTTAAAAGGCTTTTGAAATATTCGTTATATTCGTCACCGTTGCCGAAAAGCTCCGAATTTCTGTCAAGAGGAGAAATGGCAATACCGAACTTTATGCCCTGCCTTGCACATTCCTCTGAAAGCATTGCAACAATATCTCTATTATCCGTTTCCCAGCTGATAGCATTTTTCACAGAATACTCCGTATACTCGGAGCACCACAGACAAAAGCCGTCGTGGTGCTTAACGTTAAGCACCATTCCCTTGAAGCCTGCTTCTTTGAAAAACCCTACCCATTCCTCTGCATTGAATTCATCGGGAACAAAGTTAAGAGGACTCACCTTACCGTCTGACCATTCACCGTTAATAACAGTAGGAATGCCGAAGTTGATAAAGCCGTAAAATTCTGTTTTTTGCCAGTTTAACTGCCTTTCGGACGGTTTTACACCGGCTGCAATTTCGTGTGGAGTCATAAAAATCCCTTTCAAAAGTTATTTACCGCAGTCGCAATTAGTTGCAACAATATCTACACCTAAGCCTAAAATATCGGAAATAACCACATCACCAATACTAACAGGTGCCTTTGCTGAAGCTGTATTGATAACCTTCATACAGTCAAACATTTTGTCCTTGGGAACAGGTCCCGATGATTTTACGGGAACAACGGGATGCACGCCGCCTTCAACCTTAACGCTTGTTGTAAGGCTACGCATTGGATTGGTTACCTCTGTGCGAGCGTATGCGTCGCCACGCTTACAGGTATTGCCTGTAACGGAAATTACCTCACCATTCTCAATTTCTACCTCAATAGGACAACCTAAAGGGCATGCAACACAAATAAGATTCTTTTTCATTTTCATACCCTCCTTATTCTTCTATTCTGACAACAATTTCGCTATCTTTATTCATATTTTTAAGCATCTCAGGTGTGATAGTAACGTTTTCCATCTCGCCCGGAGCAAGCTTAACCTTCTTCCTTGAGGAAAGGATATTCCCGTCACATTCCACAACGACCTTTGCGCCCTTGTAAACCTGACCGACACGGAAATAAAGCTTAAGACTTTCCTCATTCTCGATATTTATTCTTTGAGGAACAATATATCTTACACCGTTTACACCTTTGGTGTTGATATAAGTTCCGCCTTTTTTCTTGCCGAAAATATAATCTGCGGCACCTTTACCTGCGATTTGACTCTCCTCTGTAACGTAGTCAACAAGGTCATGCACCTGCAAAACGTTACCACAGGCAAAAATACCCGGCTTGAGAGTCTCTCTGTACTCGTCAACAACAGGGCCACTCGTTACTCTGTCGAGAGCAACGCCAACGTCCTTGGATAATTCATTCTCGGGAATAAGTCCAACGGAAAGAAGAAGAGTATCGCACTCAATATATTCCTCTGTTCCGGGAATAGGCTGCAATTTTTCGTCTACGTTTGCAATAGTTACACCTTCAAGTCTGTCTGTACCGTGAGTTTTGATAACAGTACAGCTAAGACGAAGAGGTATGCCGAAATCGTCAAGACATTGAACGATATTTCTCTGCAAGCCACCTGAATACGACATAAGCTCACAAACAACCTTAACCTCTGCACCTTCAAGTGTCATACGGCGAGCCATAATAAGACCTATATCACCTGAGCCGAGAATAACTACCTTTTTGCCAGGCATATAACCGTCTATGTTAACGTATTTCTGTGCAGTACCTGCAGTCATAATACCTGAAGGACGAGAGCCTGCAATAGATAATGCACCGCGAGGCCTCTCACGGCAGCCCATTGCAAGTACAACGGCAATTGCCTTGAACTGCATAAGTCCCTCGTTATTGTTAACTGCAGTAACAACATTCTCCTCAGAAATATTGAGTACCATTGTATCTGTATAAACGTCAATATCAGTTTTCTCTACCTGCTCAATAAATCTACCTGCATACTCAGGACCTGAAAGCTCCTCACCGAAGTAATGAAGTCCGAAGCCTGTGTGTATACATTGCTCGAGAATACCTCCGAGAGTCTCTGCTCTTTCGAGGATAACTATCTTTTCTACGCCCTCTTCCTTTGCCTTGAGGGCAGCAGCCATACCGGCAGGACCACCGCCGACTACTACTAAATCATAATCAAACATTTTCCTGCCTCCTTATTTTGTTCTGTCATACATAATTTTTGACTGACCGCCAAATTTTGTAATTTCGTTCATATCGGTGCCTAACTCTCTTGCGAGAATTTCAACAACCTTGCTACCACAGAAGCCACCCTGACATCTGCCCATACCTGCTCTTGTTCTGCGTTTAACACCGTCAACGTCTCTTGCACCTGCAGGAGCATGGATAGCGTCGAGAATTTCGCCCTCGGTAATAGTTTCACAACGGCAAACGATTCTGCCGTACGCCTTATTTTTTGCAATAAGCTCTGCACGTTGCTCAGTAGTCATATGTCTGAAGCGTACAGGCTCAGGTCTGATTGGATTATAATCTGCCTTCTTTTCCAGTCCGTCCGTAAGCTCAAGTATAATTCCTTCTACCATTTCTGCAATAGCAGGAGCAGAGGAAAGACCGGGAGACTCAATACCTGCAGCGTTTATAAAATTCTTGTTTACAGAGGATGAGCCAATAACGAAGTCATCTGTTGTGGGATGAGCTCTGTTACCGCTGAATGACGTTATGGCATTCCTTAAGGATACTGCAGGAACGCTCTTGATTGCATTAGTATAAATTTTGTCGAGGCCTTCAGCCGTTGTGGCAACGTCGTCGCCATCCTCAATATCCTGAGCAGAAGGACCAACGATAAGGTTACCGTCTACTGTCGGTGAAACGAGGACACCTTTGCCCATTTTTGTGGGACACTGGAAAATCGTATGAGAAACCAAGGTACCCTGTGACTTATCAAGAAGATAATAATCACCGTGACGGACAACGATCTCTATTGAATTATCACCGATAAGAGCTGCAACCTTACCTGCGTGTACACCTGCTGCGTTAATTACGTAGGTTGCTTTTATTTCGCCCTGAGTTGTGGAAAGAGTAAACTCTCCATCTGCAAAGGAAATTGCCTCCACCTTGCAATTTCTTATAAACTCTGCACCGTTTGTAACTGCATTTTCTACGCCTGCAATTGTAAGCTCATAAGGGCAAACAATAGATGAGGTTGGAGCAAGAAGGGCTCCGATTGCAGTTTCTCCAATGTTAGGCTCAAGCTCAACTAATTCGTCTCTGTTAATTACTTTTACACCGGGGACACCGTTTGCTTTGCCCCTTTCAATCAATTCCTCAAGATGAGGCAACTCTTCTTCTGTGAATGCAACCACAAGAGCACCGTTATTCTGCAAAGGAACGTTAAGCTCCTTACAAAAGCTTTTCATAAGCTCAACGCCACGTACGTTAAGCTTTGCCTTAAGCGTACCCGGCTTTGCGTCGAAGCCTGCGTGAACAATGGCACTGTTTGCTTTTGTTGCACCCATGGCACAATCATTGCATCTTTCAAGAAGGGCTACCTTTAAATTGTACTTTGAAAGTTCTCTTGTTATAAGCGAACCGACAACACCTGCGCCTATAACCGCAACATCGAACTTCATTAAAACATCTCCTTGCGTAAATCTAATTATTCAAGTATAGAAAATAATTAATTTATTATAGCATAGCACTTTTTCAAAATCAAGTATGTATAGATATATTATATTACATTTAGTACCTTGTTTTTTTGTCAGTTTTGGTGTATCATAATTATTTGTAATATTTTTGTGAGGTAAATTTATGAAAAAACCTGAACTTCTCGCACCTGCCGGTGATATGAATTGCTTAAAGGCTGCTGCACGATTTGGTGCAGACGCCGTGTATATCGGTGGTCCTCTTCTTCAGCTCAGGGCAGAAAAATCTGCCTTTTCCGAAGAGGATATTGACACTGCAAGTAAATATCTTCATTCTCTTAACAAAAAGCTTTACGTAACCGTTAACAGCTTTACAAAGAATAATGAAATCGAACCACTCAAGGAATACGCAAGGAGCCTCTATGCCTTAGGTGTAGATGCAGCTATAGTGGCCGACTTAGGTGCCTTGCGTACAATAAAACAGGCAGAGCCTCGTCTTGAGGTGCATATAAGTACACAAGCAAACTGCTGTAACTATGCCTCTGCTATGGCATACTACGAATTAGGTGCCTCAAGAATAGTTGTAGCAAGAGAAATGACTATTGATGAAATTGCGGAAATGCATAGCCGTATTCCCGAAGAATTGGAAATCGAGGCATTTGTTCACGGTGCTATGTGTATGGCATATTCAGGAAGATGCCTCATCTCCTCCTATATGAACGGCAGAAGCGGTAACAGAGGCGAATGCACTCAGCCTTGCCGTTGGGAATATTATCTCGTAGAAAGAAACAGACCAAACGAATACCTTAAAGTAGAGGAATACGATGATCACTCTGCGTTACTCTCCTCTCACGATATGAAGGCAATCGGCTTCCTTGATAAGCTATCGGAGGCAGGTGTTGACTCCTTTAAAATCGAGGGCAGAATGAAAACGGAGTATTACGTTTCTCACGTGGTTAACGCTTACAGAAGAGCTATCGACAAAAGCGCTCCTATGGAGCTTCTTGAGGACGAGCTTAACGCTATAAGCCACCGTCCGTATAACAGTGGCTTCTATTTCGGTAATCTCGTTCACGATCACAAAAACGACGGTCTTTACCATTGGGATTGCACCTTTGCAGGCGTTGCTCTTGAGGACTGTGTTGACGGAAAGCTGAAAATCCAACAACGCAATTTCTTCAAGTCGGGTGACGAATTAGAGGTTCTTTCCCCTGACTCAATCGGAATGAAATTCCCCTGCACGAATATTTACAACGAAAGAAACGAAATTTGTGAAACTGCCTGTCATCCGCAGGAAATACTTACTCTCGACTGCCCTATTGACGTTAAACAAGGTGATATCCTGAGAGTAAGAACGCAAAAAGAAAAAATTATCACAAATATTTAATTTATGAAAAGCTATGAAATTTTGGCACCTGTCGGTGCTCAGGAGCAGCTGAAAGCTGCCGTAAGATGCGGTGCAGATGCAGTGTATCTCGGCACATCGGATTTTAATGCTCGGCGTAATGCAAATAACTTTACCTGTCACAATCTAAAAGAGGCTGTGGATTACTGCCACGCACGTCTTGTTAAGGTGTACGTCACTCTTAACACGTTGATTTTTGATAACGAAGCCGACGCACTTTACGATACCGTAAAAGCAATTGCACAAAGCGGCGCAGACGCAGTTATCGTTCAGGATTTTGCAGTTTTTGAAGCAGTAAAAAGCATCTGTCCTCAGTTGCCTGTTCACGCTTCAACGCAAATGGCAGTTCACAACGTAAGCGGTGCCTTGCTTCTTGAAAGGCTCGGCTTTACAAGAATTGTACTTGCTCGCGAGCTCTCCTTTGAGGAAATAAAAGCTATTCGTCAAAGCGTAAAGGCAGAGCTTGAGGTATTTGTGCACGGAGCTCATTGTATGAGCACCTCAGGCAACTGCTACCTTTCTGCTATATTGGGCGAAAGAAGTGGAAACAGAGGTCTTTGTGCTCAGGGCTGCAGACTTAACTGGGTATCCCAAAACGGCAGAGAATATGCACTTTCACTCAAGGATATGTCATATCTTGACAATATTAACGAGCTTAAAAATATCGGCATAGAGTCTTTTAAAATAGAAGGCAGAATGAAGCGTCCTGAATACGTTGCAGCTGCCGTTTCAAGCTTGAAGAAAGCTCTTGAAAATACAAGCTACAACATGGAAACTCTTCGTTCAGTTTTCTCAAGAAACGGCTTTACAGACGGCTATTTAAAGGCAAAAAGAGACCTTTCAATGTTTGGCTACAGAGGTAAAGAGGACGTTACCTCTGCCTCAAAGGTTTTAAAGGAGCTTGAAGCCCTTTATAAAGACGATATCCATCCGTTAAAGGCAGATTTTTCTCTTAAGCTGCAGAGGAATATACCCTCCGAGCTTACTGCAGTATGCCTTTCGGAGTCAGTTACTGTAAACGGTGAAATTCCACAGGAGCCCATAAAGGCACCTTTATCTCAGGAAATTGCTTTAAGAAGCATTGCAAAATTAGGTGATACACCTTTCAGATTAGGCGATTTCACTTTTTCGAATACAGATAATTTAACTCTTAGCGCCTCTGCGATAAACTCTTTAAGAAGAGCTGCCGCAAAAGCACTTGAGGAAAGAATTATATTCTCCGAAAGAGAAATTTTTGACGTAACGGCAGAAAGGCCGAAGGCGCACTTGCCAAAAAGTCTTTCTACCCGTATAAGACTTAACAGTTTCTCTCAATATTCCACAGAATTTGACAGTACAGAGTTTATTATTTTGCCCTTAGACGAGGTGCTTGATAATTTTAATAAGCTTTCCCACGTAAAAGAAAAAATCGCAGTAGAATTGCCTCAGCTTATATATCCGAAAAATGAGAAAATTATTCTCCAAAAGCTCAATAAAATCAAGGCTTTTGGTATAAGCTACACCTTTACGGGTAACATAGGCGGTGTGGAGCTTTCAATACTTGCAGAATTGAAGCCTCTCGGCTCTCACGGACTTAATATAACAAATACCTCTGCAATTAATTTCTACGAAAAGCTTGGCCTTTCAGATACCACACTTTCCTTTGAATTAACGGAAAAGGCAATATCAAAAATCGGTGGTAATATGAAACGAGGCGTATACGTTTACGGCTATTTACCACTTATGCTGATGAGAGCTTGTCCTCAAAAATCAGAAAACGGCTGCAAAGACTGTAACGGAGAGTCCGTACTTACAGACAGAAAAGGAATTCAATTCCCTGTTATTTGTCACAATAAGGAATACAGCGTCCTGCACAACAGCATCCCTCTCTACATAGGTGACAAAAAGCTGAGCTCCGTAGATTTTGCCACTCTTTACTTTACAAAAGAAAGCAAGGAAGAGTGCTTAAATATTTTCAAGCTCTTCAAACAAGGCAAAGCTATAAACGGTCAAAAAACAAACGGGCTTTTTTATCGGGAATTACTGTAACAATCACATTTTAAGGAGTGATATTTTGGCTAAAAAAACTGCACTCATAATCGGTGCCGGTCCTGCAGGACTTACCGCTGCATATCAGCTTTTAAAAACAACTGACGTTATACCTCTCATTGTTGAGGAAAGCGACTTTATCGGTGGTATTTCCAGGACTGCAAACCACAATGGCAATAGAATGGACATTGGCGGACACCGTTTCTTTTCTAAAAATGAGCAGGTTAATAAAATCTGGCAGGAGCTTATGCCTTTACAGAGCGAGCCCTCCTTTGATGATATAAAAACAGGTACTGTAAAGGAGCTTGCCGAAAACGGCGCAAATCCTGAAACGGATGAAAAGGCTTTACTCATCAGAAATCGGGTATCAAGAATTTTTTACTTAAGAAAATTCTTTGATTACCCTATCTCCTTAAAGCCTGAAACCTTTATAAATATGGGCCTTGCCCGTACAATAAAGGCAGGCTTCGGCTACGTTCACTCCTGTGTTTTTAAGCTTGAAGAGGATTCCCTCAGAAACTTTTATATCAATCGCTTCGGCAAGCCCTTATACGAAATGTTTTTTGAGGATTACACAGAAAAGCTTTGGGGAATTAACCCGTCGGAAATATCTGCTGATTGGGGCGCACAGCGTGTTAAAGGACTCCCTCTCACGAAAGCAGTTCTCAACGTCATTACAAAGCCCTTCAAAAATAAATCTACTGTAGAAACCTCTCTCATAGAGCAATTTTACTATCCCAAAAAGGGGCCCGGTCAGTTATGGGAAGCAATGGCAGACGAAATTGTTAAAATGGGTGGCGTAATTTTAAAAAATAACTGCGTTAAAGAGATAAAAGTAAAGGGCAACGCAATAGAGTCCGTTACCGTTTCAACTCCTGAAGGAAAAACGCAGTACAAGGCAGATTATTACATTTCCACCATGCCTATAAAGGATCTTGTTGAGGGTATGGGCAGTACTGTTCCCGAAAACGTAAAAAAGATAGCAACGGAGCTTCCATACCGTGATTTTATTACTGTAGGCTTACTTGTGGACAAGCTTCTGCTTGAAAACAAAACGCAGCACAAAACCTTGGGTAATATCGTCCCTGACTGTTGGATATATATCCAGGAGCGCGACGTTAAAATCGGCAGACTTCAGATATTTAACAACTGGTCTCCTTATATGGTTAAGGACCCTGAAAATACTGTATGGATAGGCCTTGAATATTTCTGCAACGAAGGTGACGATTTTTGGCAAATGTCCGACGGAGAGTTCATCAACTTTGCCATCGACGAGCTTAGTAAAATCGATGTTATCAATAAGGCTGACGTAAAGGACAGTGTGCGTATAAAGGTCAAAAAGGCGTACCCTGCATACTTTGGCTCCTACAAGGATTTCCCTGTTGTAAAAGAGCATCTTGACACTATAGAAAATCTTTTCTGCATCGGCAGAAACGGTATGCACCGTTACAATAATATGGATCACTCCATGCTTACTGCCATAGAGGCAGTTAACTGCATAAGGTCAGGCTCCGTCAACAAAGAAAATATATGGAGCGTCAATACCGAGCAGGAATATCACGAGGAAACAAAAAATAATTAAAAAATGTTCACCAAACTTTTTAAACCACAATTGTCAATAACTTTTTCCTGCCGTCATTTTGTTACAAAACTCGCACACTTGTTTGTGCAATATTAACAAAATCATTTGACGATTTTTAACAGATTTGTGAAACCGATAAACAAATTTTTACACAAGTGTATTTGTGCAATATGCATAAATACACTTGTATTGCTTTGTGCATATTTACTTGACTTTTTTAGAAAAAAAGATTATAATCTACTCGTAAATTAAAGGAAAGGAGTCCACAAATCATGGTAGACTTAAAAGAAATCAGAAATCAGCTTCTCAAGGAAATTGAAGAAGAAAAGGGCTTTTCCTGGAGAAAACTTATGAAGATCATTGAATTAAACGGTCTTTATAACGAAGGTATGTAATTTACACCTTCAAAGCCAATATCAATTTTTAAAAGCCAATTGCTCTTCCCCTATCAGCGCAGGAGTAATCCTTTTAAAATTAATATAAATTTGTTTCATAAAAGCCAAAAAAATTACCACCTTTTTAGGTGGTAATTTTTTTCTTTATAGTGGTAATTTTTTGTTATTATATTGAATTGCAATATTTTTTGTTTTATAATTAAATGGTAAATTAAAGGAGGATTAGTTATGGATTGTATTTTTTGTAAAATCGCAAAGGGCGAAATCCCTGCAACAAAGGTTTACGAGGACGAAACTGTTGTTGCTTTTAACGATTTAGAGCCACAGGCTCCAACACATATTCTTGTTATCCCAAAAGCACATATCACCTCTGCTGCAGACGTAACTGCAGATAACAGTAGCGTTATTGCACATATTTTTGAGGTAATTGCAAAGCTTTCCAAGGATTTAGATATGGCAGATGGCTTCAGAGTTGTTAACAACTGCGGAGACAGTGCAGGGCAGACTGTTAAGCATATCCATTTCCATCTTATGTCCGGCAGAGAATTTACGTGGCCTGCAGGCTAATAAAACAGTAGGTAGAAATATGAAAAGACCTTTGCTTGTAACAGGTATAACTGCAATAGCTATTTCTGCACTTTTAATTTTAATTAAAGGTGCATATTTAGTTATTTTACCTGTGTCGGCAATGGTCTTATTTTTTTATTTTATAAAGAAATTCAAATTACGTAAGTTTATAGTTATCCCTACGGTATGCATTACGGCAATTATAATATGCCTATCCTTTTTTACGTACAACAAGGTCTGTGTGTCGCCGTATCTGAAATTCGACAATACTCAAGCTACCGTTTACGGCAAAATAGTAACCACACCTTCAATAGAGAATCAAGCAATCACCTTCAATTTAAAGGTGGACAAAATCAACACAGAGAACGTTAACACAACCGTTTCCGTTACTCTTGCGTATTCCGATACCACTAACCTTAAGCTTTATGATTACGTGTGCATAAACGAGGCCTCTGTTTACGTACCCAAGGATGATGAATTAAACTACGATTTTTCCCATATAAGCGATGGCGTTTTTCTTCAGACACGTGGCGGTAACGCTCAATTTATAGAGGAATGCCCCAAATCTCCTTATTATTATTGCTTACAATTTAAGCAGCTGGTATCAGATTCCATTTCCTCTTATATGAGAGCCGATGAGGGCGGTCTGCTTAAGGGTATGATATTTGGTGATACCTCGTCCATTTCAGAGGATACCTTCAGGGCATTCCGCAACAGCGGTATTGCGCACCTGTTGGCAGTATCAGGTCTGCACACGTCCTTGTGGTGTGGCTTATTACTTTCTCTTTTTGCTTTTCTTAAGCTTTCCGAAAAGGCAAGTGCCGTTATCTGCATAGCCTTTCTTGTTCTGTTTTGCATTATTTCCGGTATGACTCCGTCTGTAATAAGAGCCTCTGTGATGATGCTTATTATTTTGGTGGCACCGTTTTTTAAACGGCAATCCGACGGCATAAACGCCTTAGGCTTTGCAATAACGGGACTTGTTTTACTGAATCCGTATATAGTTCTGAGCATAAGCTTTCAGTTATCTGCTTGTGCAACCTTTGGTGTACTTGTTGCACGTAGCTTTTACCCTAAGCTGACAAAGCTGACACAAAAAATAAATAGCTATTACTTAAAGCACCTTACCATACTATTGCTAAAATCCCTGCTTATAAGCTGTTTTGCAGGTCTTTTCACCTTACCTGTATTTGCATATTACTTTGGTATTCTGTGCATAGTAGCACCCATAACAAATATCTTATGTGTTCAGCTTGCGTTTTACGGTATGGTATTTGGAACAATAACCGTTTTCGTATCTTTTATAAATATTGATTTTATCAGAAGCATTTGCTTTGTTATGTTTAACGTAACGGAATTTATGCTTAATATTGTTATATGGCTTGCCACTACAGTTTCAGAATTCAGATTTGCAACCTTACCTATACGTTCCGACTTTTTGTACTTAGGCTTATCTGTGGGATTACTATGCTTTTTAATAGGCTTCATTATATTCAAACGCAAGGAAAATAAAAAGCTACTGCGTATAACTGCTCTTGTAACTGCATTGCAGATATTAATTATTACCTTTATACCCGTTTATTCCTCACACTACAAAAATACCGTTACCGTTTTGCCTTGCGACGACGGCGTACAGCTTGTAATCCGTTCGGGAGCTAACTATGCATACGTAGAGAACACTGCAAAAGCATACTCTTCGCAAGCCTCAAAGGCATTGCCCTTAGCTACCTGCGAAACGCTTAAATATTATATCCCGACGTACCTTACCTCTGATAATATCGAGAACGTTTCCCATATAAACGAGAACTATTCTCCACAGAATATTGTGGTAACTCCTACCGTCAGGCGCATACTATCTAAAAGCAATTTGCAGATACCCGACAGCGTTATGGTAAAAACTAACGGTAAATACGTCTTATCCTCTCAAATAACCTTCGAAATCGTTGACACAACAGGTATAAAATATGCTATAATAAAAAGCAAGGATAAAAATATTTTCGTCCATCTTTACGGTGATACAAACATTTATAAATACGTGAATGCTTCCGATTTTCACACGGTTATTTATAACTCAACCATTCCGGAAAGTATTACTCACAATTTCTCTCAAATTATATTATGCTTGGGAGATGGCTACGATCCTATAAAGCTAATCGACTTCACAGAAAAAACTGATTCACATATCCACGTAACTGCCAAGCATGGCAAGGCAGTTATACAAATGTAAAAGGAGCGCTTATGGCACAGCTTACAGAAGAAACCTTAAAAAAGCAAATTAAATCAGAAGCTTTCTCTCGCGTATATTTAGTATACGGCAACGAGGGATACCTTAAGCAGCACTACTCTAATTTGATTTGCAGTAAAACAGTATCTAAGGATTTTGAAGATTTTAACCTAAAGAAGCTTGAGGGCAAGGACACGTCCTTAAGTGAAATATACGACTGTATTTCCTCGTTTCCTATGATGAGCGAGTACACCTGCACTCTTGTTAAGGACTACAATTTAACAGAGTTTATTGGTGACAGAGGCAAGGTGGATAGCGAGTTTGAGGGACTTATTACAGATATACCCGAGAGCTCCATACTCATTTTCTGGATGGACACCGTTGACGTGGATGAAAAAAACACAAAATGGCAAAAGGTCATTAAGCTTATTGACTCTGCAGGTGCCTGTGCCAAAATAGACAAGCGTACTCGCGCTGCCCTCGAAAAGCTCCTTATTTCCTCTGCTGCAAAAAAAGACTGTACCTTATCAAAGGAATGTGCCCAGCATATCATTAATCTTGTTGGTGAGGATATGGCAACGCTCCAAAACGAGTTAAATAAGGTATGTGCCTTTGCAAAAGAGGGCGAAATAACAAAAAATCATATTGAACAAACCGTAATTATTTCCGTTGAGGCAAAAATCTTTCAACTGGCAAGAATGATTATAAACGGTGAAGCCGACAAGGCATACGAGAATTTAAGCAATCTCTTTAAGCTCAGAGAGGAGCCCATTGCAATCCTCGGTGTACTTTCCAAGGCGTACGTTGATATGTACAGAGTCAAAGCAGCCAAAGAGGCAAACGAGTCCTACAGGTCACTTGCAGATTTGTTCCCTTCATCATATAAGGGCAGAGATTTTATATTAAACAACGCAGCCTCAGACGGCTCTCGCTACACAATTGCGCAGCTTAAAAACGCGTTGGAAATACTTTCCGATGCAGACAGGCGTCTCAAATCGACCAACGAGGACAAGCAAATCGTCCTTGAAGAAGTAATTTTAAGGTTATTAAGAGTATAATGATTAAAATCGATAAGGTAATTATTGTAGAGGGCAAATACGATAAAATAAAGCTTGCGTCAATTATTGATGCAGTTATTATTGAAACTGACGGCTTTGCCCTTTTTAATGATAAAGAAAAGCAACGGCTTATTCGCCGTCTTGCTCAAACAAAGGGTATACTTATACTTACAGACAGTGATTCTGCCGGCTTCAAAATCCGTTCCTTCATTCGTGGAATGGTCCCTGCAGAGCAAATCACCAATGCCTATATTCCCGACGTTTTCGGCAAAGAAAAACGAAAGACGGAAATGTCAAAGGAAGGCAAATTAGGTGTTGAGGGCATAAAGCCCGAAATTATTATGGAAGCCTTGCAAAAGGCAGGTGTTTTCTGCCAAACGGTAGCTTACACAGAAAAAAGAGCAATAACAAAAATTGATTTATACGATGACGGCTTAACAGGGAAAGAGAATAGTGATGCTCTCAGGAAAAAGCTTCTCAGGTACCTCGATTTACCCGAAAAGCTATCCACAAATTCACTTGTAGAGATGCTCAATACCTTCCTCTCATACGAAGAGTACAAAAACGCTGTAAAGGAAATTACCAATGGTTAACAAAAACGATGATATAAAGCTTACTATAACAGGCTACACCTCTGAAGGTGGCGGTGTCGGAAAATATGACGGTCAAGCCATTTTCGTGGAAAATACTGCTCTCGGTGACGAAATTCTTTGCCATATCATAAAGGCAAAAAAGAATTACGCCATAGGTAAAATTGCAAAAATTCTCAAGCCCTCCGACTCTCGTGTTGAGCCGGAGTGCCTTGCATTTAAATCTTGTGGTGGCTGCTCCTTTGCCCATATCTCCTATGAAGAGGAGCTCAGACTCAAGGAGCAAAAGGTGGAGGACGCCTTTTTACACATAGGTGGACTCTCTCCGGAATTTGAAGAGATAATCCCGTCACCGTCGGTTAAGCGTTACCGTAACAAAGCCCAGTATCCCGTAAAAAGAGACAACGGCATACTGAATATCGGCTTTTATGCCAAAAAAAGCCACCGAGTAATTGACGGTGGTGACTGCTTGCTTCAGCCTGAGGATTTCACTCAAATAACGGAAATCATCAGAGCGTATATTAATAAAAATAACGTTACCGTTTATAACGAGACAATTGGCAAGGGCCTCATCAGGCACGTTTATTTACGCAAAGCCTTTGCCACAGGCGAGATTATGGTGTGTATTGTTATCAACGGCTCTTCTCTGCCTTATTCCGATGCCCTTATTGAGTCTTTAAAGGCCGTTCACGGCTTCAAAACTCTTGTTATTAATAAGAATCGCAATAACACAAACGTGGTCCTTGGAGACGAATCTGACGCCATTTACGGCGACGGATATATTACAGACGTGCTTTGCAATATTAAGGTAAAAATTTCGCCTCTGTCCTTTTATCAGGTCAATCACGACGGCGCACAGCTTCTTTACGGCAAGGCTATGGAATACGCTTCTCTCACAGGTAAAGAGGATATCCTTGACCTTTACTGCGGTACAGGTACAATAGGTCTCTCCATGGCACACAAGGTAAAAAGCCTTGTCGGTGTAGAAATTATACCTCAGGCAATTGAGGATGCTAAAGAAAATGCAAAAATAAATAATATTACAAACGCCACTTTTATATGCAATGATGCAACTCCTGCCGCACAAGAGCTACAAGCACAAGGCATAAAGCCACAGGTTGTTATACTTGACCCTCCAAGAAAAGGCTGCAGCGAAGAGGTGCTCAACACCGTTGCCACAATAAGCCCACAAAGAATCGTCTACGTGTCCTGTGACCCTGCTACCCTTGCAAGAGATGCAAAAAGACTCCAGGCTCTTGGCTATAACACAGAAAAGGTTACACCTGTTGATATGTTTCCTCGCACGGCGCACGTGGAGACGGTTGCACTGTTTCAACAACTAAGTTTGCCTGACGGTAAATGAAGCTCACTATCGTGAGTGAAATTGCTTCGTAGCGAAATTGCACCTTATGTTTCAGTGTAAACTTAGACTTCACTGTGCTTGTCACAGCCTCACAAAAAAACTCCGTTCCACAGGGAACGGAGTTTTTTACTTATTGGTTTATTTCTTTTTGTGATGTCTTCTGCGGCTTGAGCCACCGTAATAGTAGCTACTGTTACGGCTACCGTAGTAATATGATGAGCCGTAGTATCCGCCGTATCTGCCTGAGAAGTAACCGCCGGACTTAGCAGCACTTAACTTGAGAGTGCCTGTACCTGCTCTGTTGTAGATGCAACCGAGGATATCTGCCTTTGTTGTCATAATGTCGCTCAAAGCGTATTCGATCTGACGAAGGGCAACTCTTTCCTCTGCAGTAACAAAGATCATTGTATCCGTATAGTTTGCAATAATAGCAGCATCGGCAACAACACCTGCAGGAGGACAGTCGATAATAACGTAGTCAAAGTTTGCCTTTGCAGTTTCAACTATTTTTGCCATTGCAGCAGAAGCAAGTGTTTCTGATGGATCGGAAACTGCAGCAGATGCAACGAGAAGGTAGAGATTATATCTTTCGATATACTTAACAGATTCCTCAAATGACTTGTTGCCGTTAACGATATCGTATACACCTTTTTCGCCTTCAAGAGCAATACCGAGAGTTTTGCATACTGCAGGCTTTCTGAGGTCAGCATCTATAAGGAGAACTGACTTGCCACTCTTTGCAAGTGAAAGAGCAATGTTTGAAGAACAGGTTGTTTTACCTTCACTTTCAGTAGAGCTTGTGATAGCAAATACTGAGTAGCCTTTTTTATGCTTAGCATTTTCAATTTTTGTTCTGATAAGCTTAAAGGTTTCAATAAACGGCAAGCCCACGTTTCTGTCTGTAATAAGAAGACGAGTACGGTCGTTCTTGTTCTTTGACTTAATGTCTGAAACTGTAGCAAGAATATCAAGATTAAAGTTATTCTTAATATCGTCTGTTGAAAGAAGCTTGTTTTGAATCTTATCTGTAACAAGGATAATTACAACGGCAAGTGCTCCACCTAAAATAAAGCCGATTGCAGTATATACAAGCTTTGATGAATCACTTGCAAGTACCGATTCCGTAGGACTGTCTGCAACAGTGATGTTTGCAGTCGGGAAAGCTTCGTCAACGATTTCGGGGTAAGCACCTTCGATTGCAGTTGTAATGTCGTAGGCAAGCTTTTCGTCAGGGCAGTTAACAGTAACTGTAATAAGTGTTGTATCCTGTCCGATTTCAACGTTTATCATGCTACGTAAATATTCTGCATCATACTCGCCGTTCTTCTTTTCAACATCCTCCTGGATTGCAGTAATAAAGTCATTACCCGTCAAGAGAAGTGTTTTGAAGTTATTAGCGATATAGGTTGAAGCCTGAGCGTCACTTGCAGTAATGTATGTGGCCGCAGTACCCGCAATATCTCTGTCCTTGTTGGAAACGTTAAAGATGACCTTTGACGTGTAGCTTTCTTCGTAGGTTGCAGTTGCAATTACAAAGCCTGAAATGGAAAAAATTGCAACAAAAATAGCAATTAACCACCATTTAGAAATAAGCTGACGCATAAATTTAAATATAAATTCAAGGCCAATTTCCTCTTCGGTATTTCTTTTTTCTTCGTATGCCATTGGAATTCTCCTTTTTAGTATTCATATATCGTTTATGATACCACATTTTAATATTAACTACAATACTTTTTTGAAAATTTAAAGACCATTTTTTCTTATAAATGAAGCAAAAATCTGTTTTTCATCGTCGGTAACGCTGTTTGCCGTCTTTATTTCGTCCTTATAAGCCTTTTTGCCGAGCAGAGCGCTCACTATACGCAAGAGCCATATAAACGGCAGTAAAAACGGCGCCTTTTTCAAAACGGGGTACCTGTCCTTTAATTTGGAGACGGGCGGAAAAGCTCTTGATAGCACAAAGGAAGACTTGCTCTCGCTATAGTCACCTCTGAGGATACCACTCAGATAGTGATTCGTTTCGTTACCAAAAACGCCACTGAGTACAATATAATCTGCCATTTCCTGCAGACTCTCGTCACCTGTGCCGTTTGCAAACCAAAAGTCCGAAAGGCTATCCATTCTTTTGCAAAATTCACTGAGTCCCGTTGCCTTAAGATTTTCTTCGAGCGTAGCCTCGTTGCACAAGGGCTTCAGCTTTTTGTTAAGATAATAGTGGTCGAGAACGTTTCGTATGCCTGTACCTGCAGTTTCAAAGTGGTGAGCACAATGGGAAAGGATATACACGTAAAAATCCTCGTTTGTCATATTCATTTCGCAGGTATTTTCCACCGTCTGCAATCGGTCAAAGGCACCTTTGTAATATTCGTAGCCCTTATCGTAATCGTATTTCAGCTCCTTGTGAATTTCCACGTTGAGAAAAGGCTTTTTTATATAGCCTATATCCTTATCATCGGCAAAGGAGCAAGCCTCGTAGCCTCTGTCTATTAAAATTTTCTCTGCAGAGCTTATTTTATCGGGCTCTACCCAAACGTCCATATCAAGCATAAAGCGTTGCTCAGGAGCAGGATAATAGCGAGAAAGCTTGTGACCTTTTAAAAAGCAATGCCTGATGCCTCTTTTTGTAAGCTCCTCGGTAAGCTCAAGCCTTTCCTTTTGTTGAGATTCATACCTCATAGCCGTTTTAAAAAGCTCTTTTTTGAATTTTGCCTTTATTTCCTGTGGTGCAAAATCGCACTCAAGCACAGCCTTTGCAACAAGTGGAGTTACCCTGTGGATTTCGCAAAGGTTATAAAGTCTTACAAAATCAACGTCAGCAGGTAACGAAAATTCATTACCTGCTAAATCTGCTTTTATTATATCTGTAAGAACCTTGCCAACAGAGATTATCTCTGCAGTAATAGCCGAATCCTTCATCTGAACAACTCACCGATTTTATATCGCATCCGCCTTAACGGATACCTTTTTGTTATATTATTTACGTATTTTTCCTTGTGCTTTATATATTGCTCATCGGTAATTTCAACGGCTTTGCCGTCAATAAGCATTGAGCAAACAACGCCGATAATATCCTTATTCGTAATGCCGTATTCAAGGATAAACTGATTATCGCCACACATAACGTAGCCCTTTTCGTCCTTGCCTACAACTCTGTGCAAAACGTAATGACCGTCTGCCCTTTTGTATAAGGGAATATCACCGATTTCAAGAGGAGCTTCAGCCTTTTTTATAAAAACGTAATCTCTTTTTTCGTAAAGCAGCGGATTCATACTTGTCCCCGTAACAGGCACCTTAAAGGTAGTGCCTCTGTTAAATGCCTCTTCAATAAAAGGAACAAGGGATCCGAGATTCAATTTAGTTGACATATATTATCCTTTGTGAATATAAATTTTATTCAAGAATATCCAATTCCTTAAGCTTACCGATAAAAGCATCAATATCTGCCTTGAGAAGCTCTTCGGGAGCATCGTATTTCTCCTTGAGGGATAACAAAATATCTTCCTTTTCCGCACCGTTTTCAAGGCTCTTCCAGATAAGCTCTGCAGGGCCGTTAAGCGTAATCATACCCTTGATACGTGCAGCATCCTCACCAACAGGCACAACTACCGGAGAGCCTGCAATTGTTTTTAAAATAAAATTATCTTTGATTTTCATTTTTTCACCTGATTATTCACCGTGACATTCGGGGCAGCTGCAAATAACTGAGCCATCCTCAAATATATAGTAATAATAAATTTCCTCGTCGGGATCGGAGAATGGGCAAACGGGAATCTCCTGGTTTGGAAGATACTTGTAAAACTCCACGTTTTCCAGCTTCTTTTTCTTAAGGTGATAGCCTGCTACCCAACCGTCCTCATAGTCAACAATGTTAGACGGTCTGTAGCCACCTCTCAAATCACCGAGAGTAAATGCAATCTGACCGGGAATCGCCTGACTTTCGCAAAGGACGAAGCACTCCTTACCGTTATAAGCATCGTCGGAGTTACCTGTAATTTCATCTGCAACGTAAACAGTTTTGTGGTCTGACTGAACGTTAGTAAAGCTTATGGCAACAGTTTTTGGCACAATAACCTTACCCTCTTCATTACGCTTGTATTGCATGGTGCCGTTATCGAGCATACCGTACATTGCCTCTTCTACCTGTGCCTGAATAACGGTGCACTGATTTTGGCAGTCCTTACGAGCCTGCGCTCTGTAGGCTGAAACAAAAGTAGGCACGGCAAAGGCAGTTAAAATACCAAGCACCATAACCGCAATCATCAGCTCCACAAAGCTAAAGCCTAATTTAGACCTGAAAAGTCGATATATCATAACATCACCTCATACTATATCTAATTATATAGTATCACATAAATACCATAAAAGCAATAATTATTACAAAAGAAAAACCTCTCGGTTTCCCGAGAGGTTTGAGTAATTAGTTAATTAATTAACCGTGTTCGCCTGTACCGTCTGTACCGCCGTCACATGTAACTGTAACTGTAGCTGTTGTTTCGTTAGTGCCTGTTGCGCTAGCAGCTGCGATAGTAACAGTGTATGTACCTGTTGCTGGGCAGTAAGGAACTTCCTGGAAAAGACCTTCGAAAACTTCCTTTGTGTAGAAAGCATCGCTCTGAGTACCTGCAAGTGCAAGTGTACCTGCATCGCCGTCAGATGTGATTGTGAAACCACCAGCAGCTGTATGCTGTTTACCATCAATGTTACCCATAAGTAAACCGTTAACCTGTGAAACGATTTCACGAACGTTAGCTGCGCAAGTCTTAACACGTGCATTCTTTGTAACTGCTGAGTAAATCGGAACAGCAACTGCAACGAGGATAGCCATGATAACAACAACGATCATCAATTCAACAAGGGTGAAACCCTTTTTGCTCTTTAAAAACTTAAACATAATTAAAGAACTCCTTTCAATACATAATTTTGTTTTTGTATAAGTCGCGTAACAGAACGAGAATGTTTCGGATGTTTCCGTAACCGTTCCGTAACTTACAGCTATATATTAGCACAGGTTTTTTTGTTTGTAAACACCTTTTTTATAATTTTTTACACTTTTTCAAATCTTTGGCAATTTCTCACAAATCGCCCAACAACCATTTATGCAAAATGCAAAAGGCAATATTTAAAATATAGGGCTACGCCGTTATTTTAAGCTGCCGGAGGTTCTGCCTTTGGCAAAAGCGATATATCTGCGATGCTATTATAAGTTTTGCAAAGCTTTTACATCCCTGTACGCCGAAGGCGTATAGGGAGGGGGACCAACGCCTTCGGCGTTGGTGGTGGGTAGTTCTCTTACGGTTTTCCTTCAGTAAAATTGATGTTTTGCCTTCCTTCGAAGGAAGGTGGCACGAA
>X40_Bactrian_Camel__coassemble_7_pt1 | contig 45769 bp, 44 predicted proteins | sample X40_Bactrian_Camel__metabat2_low_PE_002 | metagenome-assembled genome bin X40_Bactrian_Camel | reverse complement strand
GTGGTATGTGGATAACCTCTCATATGCTGATGGTCGGACCTGGTTTGATGTAAATGGTAATGCCCTGAGTGATGCTGCAGTAGCCGCTATGACTGCCGAGGACAAAGCACAGGCCTTCATTGAAGGCCGTTATACCAAAGCTGCAAGCGGAGGTTTGGGTATGATGGGCGGTATGCCTGACGGTAATATTGATGGTATGCCGGGTGAAAATGCAAGTGATTTTGACACCCTGTCAGGAAATGAGGATTTTTCTGCTGATGGGCTTCCCGATGGTACAATGCCAAATGGCGGTCCTCCTTCCGGTGAAATGCCGTCAGGTAGTTTTCCCGATGGCACTATACCTGACGGTGGTATGCCAAGCGGAGGACCCGACGGTGAGTTACCCGGCAGTGACAACAGCGGAATGGGTGATATTGTGGGAACGCCCGACGGTGGTACGACCCAATCCAATACCGGCAGCGGCAATTCCAAAAACTATGCAAGTTACGAAGAAATGGTAGCTTCCTATAAAGACGATATTGAAGCCGTTTATGCAGGCGACAAGTACGGTAACAATATCGTAGAGCTTTACGATCCTATGCGTTATATAGGTGCAGAGGGTACCGATAATCCCACATGGACAAAGATTCTTATGGGTGCATCTGAAGGTGATATTTCTATGTTTAATTCTCTGAATTTACAGATTGCTTGGCTGAATGCCGATGTGGATGCAGAAATTGAGTGGCAATGGGACGGCGGTCATGTACCTAATGAAGTCCTTGGCGATAGCTTCTCCTTATATGTAGATCAGATGTATGGCGAATATGTGGAGGGAGCCGTAAGCATTTCAAAGCCTGATGCCGAAAAGCAGACTGAAAACGGTGATTCCGAGGAAGCCTCGGGCAAAGATATCAGCAGTTGGATAAGCCTTGATAACGGCGAGGTATCCTTCGCTCTTTCCGATATAGCCGTTTACCGGACTGCGGGAGCCAGCAAGGCAATGCCCGCCTTTGATGTGATTGATTACGGTCAGGAGGATTATGTGTTCGGCAGCCGCGAGCAGGATGCAAGGCATTGGAATAAGTATCTGCTTGAAATTTTTGAAAAGTATGCAGATACACTTGAACCGCTTTTCAGTTAAAATATAAATTCTATATAAGTCTACCAACCCTTCTTTTAAAACGGTGTTGCCGAATTATAAGAAGGGTTTTATAGCATCAGCCACAGCTTTTACGAAATATTTTTGTTTTATCGGTAAATTGTTTTCCCATACCTATTGACACTTTATTAAAAATTATTATAATAATATATAGTTAGCCACTGCTAACTATATATTTTGAGATACGAGTTAGCTTTTGCTAACTATATTTGATATCACCAAAGTTAGTTTCAACTAACGAAAACGGAGGCTCGTTATGAAAAAAATTATTTCTATTCTTTTTATTTTAATCTTAACTGTTTTGTCTTTGGGTATCTGTGCAAGTGCCGCAGATTTAACCGACGGCATTTATGAGGTTCCCGTAGTGCTTATGCACAAGGAAGACGAGGAGGAATCCTTCGGCAATAAATATGTGGCACAAACCGCTTTGCTTAAGGTAGAAAGCGGCAAAAAAACTGTCACAATACTTCTCACAACAAATATGAAGGGTATAGAGTTTTCTTATTATCTTGACGGCTCTCTCTCGGGAGATACGCAAAAAGGCAAGGCAGTCAGCAATGTTACTGTTGCAGGTGAAGTATATAGCCAGGGCTTTGAAATCCCCGTAATGACGGATGGTGATATCGGACTTCAGTTCAGCGTTCCCGTTATGCCCATGTCACCCTCGGCAAGACTCAGAATTGATTACGGTAAGGCTGTTCTGATTTCAGCAACAGAAACAACTGTTACTCCTCAAGTCGAAACGACAATACAGATTCCAACAACAGAGGTATTAACTCAAGCACCTGAAGCGACAAATGAGGATGAAACAACTACTGAAGCAACAACACCTGTTGTTACTTCACCTGCTACAGTGCAAGAAGAAACAACTATTTATGTTAATGAAACACCGACTAACGAAACAAACGAAGAAAAAAACGAAACAATTTCATCAATTTTCCTTGTGTTATTCTCATCAGTAATTATTACTTACATAATCCCGATTGTTCTAATTGTTATTTTATTCATTATCGTTGTGGTTATTGTAAAGCGTTTCGTTAAATTAAAGAAGAAGGGTGACAACAACAATGATGATAAATAAACGCTTGATTTCTGTTGTCGGCGAAAGCAAAAAATATATAGCCGGAAATGTCCTGTTTCAGTGGGTAGGTCTTGCTTCAAACATCACAATGATGGCAAGCATAACAAAGCTTTTAAGCGATGTTTTCGAAAACAATGTTACAAAAGAGAATGTGACAACTGCTCTTATTGCAACTGTGATTGCTCTTGTTGTGAGATTTATCTGTGCAATACTTTCAAGCAAAATGGGATATCTTTCTTCTAAATCCGTAAAGCTGAAAATTCGTGAAATGATATATTCAAAGCTTCTTAAAATAGGCGCTTCCTATAACGAGAAGGTGAAAACATCAGAGGTTGTTCAGGTTGCCGTTGAGGGTGTTGATCAGCTGGAAACCTATTTCGGAGCTTATCTGCCTCAGTTCTTTTATGCAATGCTTGCTCCCCTGACATTGTTTGTTGTGATGAGCTTTATAAGCCTTCCCTGTGCAATAGTTCTTCTTATCTGCGTACCCCTTATACCCGTTACTATTGTGGCAATTCAGCGTTGGGCAAAGAAGCTTCTTTCAAAGTATTGGTCGCAGTATACGGCTTTGGGTGACAGCTTCCTTGAAAATCTTCAGGGACTTACAACCTTGAAAATTTATTCTGCCGACGAGTATAAAAATGAGCAGATGAATGAGCAGGCTGAAAAATTCAGAAAAATCACAATGAAGGTTCTGACAATGCAGCTTAATTCCATTACTGTTATGGATCTGATTGCCTATGCAGGTGCAGCTCTCGGTATTATTATTTCCGTAAGTCAGTTCAGAAACGGTAATATATCTCTTTGGGGTTGTCTTCTTATCATTCTTCTTTCTGCGGATTTCTTTATCCCAATGAGACAGCTCGGCTCCTTCTTTCATATCGCTATGAACGGCATGGCGGCAAGTGATAAGATTTTCCGTCTTATCGACCTTGAAGAAAGTGCAGAGCCCGAGGAAATCGTTACCATAAATCACAAGGATATTATCATAAAAGACCTGACGTTTTCTTATACCGAGGACAGAGAAATTCTTCACGGTATATCTATTACCTTCCCTGAAAATAGCTTTACTGCCCTTGTTGGTGAAAGTGGCTGCGGCAAGTCAACAGTTGCTTCAATTCTTATGGGCAGAAACAAAAAGTATAGCGGAAGCGTTACCCTCGGCTCTGTGGAGCTGTCGGACATTCCCGAAGCTGAGCTTATGAAAAATATTACCTATATCGGTCATAACAGCTATCTTTTCAAGGGTACAGTAAGAGATAATCTTCTTATGGGCAAGGCTTCTGCAAGGGATGATGAGCTTTGGAACGCACTTGAAAAAGTCAAACTCTCTTCTTTCCTTAAAGCAGAAAAAGGTCTTGATACCGAACTTCAGGAAAAGGGAAGTAACCTTTCAGGAGGTCAGTGTCAGAGGCTTGCTCTAGCTCGTGCAATACTCCACGATTCACCTGTATACGTATTCGACGAAGCAACATCGAATATAGATGTTGAAAGCGAAAACGACATTATGGAGCTTATTCATACTCTTGCAAAAACAAAAACGGTTATTCTAATTTCTCACCGTCTTGCAAATGTAAAAAACGCTGACAAGATTTATGTGCTTGATAAAGGCAATATAGCCGAGTGTGGTACACACAGAGAGCTTTTAGAAAGAAAGTCACATTATCATAAGCTGTGGACAGCTCAACAGGAGCTTGAAAGCTACACAGGTAAGGAGGCAGACTGATGAAAAGAAGTGGTTTAAACATTATGTCAAGGCTTATCGGTCTTGTAAAGCCCCTTGCCGGCTATATGTTCCTTGCAATTGTTATGGGACTTATAGGTCACCTTTGTGCAAGCTTTATTACAGTTTTCGGTGCCATTGCAGTAACAAAAGCTCTCGGCTTTGATATTGCCCTTTCCTTTGGTGTAATTACTTTTTGTCTGATAGCCTTTGCTGTTGCCCGAGGACTTCTGAGATATGCCGAGCAGTCCTGCAACCACTTTATTGCCTTTAAGCTTCTGGCTCTCATAAGAAATAAGGTGTTTATAGCGCTTCGAAGACTTTGCCCTGCAAAATTAGAGGGCAGAGATAAGGGCGACCTGATTTCCGTTATCACATCGGACATTGAGCTTCTTGAGGTTTTCTACGCTCACACAATTTCACCCATTGCCATTGCGGTACTCTTTACTCTTGCAATCTGCGGTTTTCTTTTCTTCTTAAGTCCCGTATTCGCTCTTATTGCTCTTTTGGCACACTTTACTGTGGGCGTTATCATTCCTTTATTAATATCAAAAATGAGTGGCGATGACGGGCAGAAATTCAGAGACAAGGCAGGCAATATCAGCTCCTTTATTCTTGACTCTCTCAGAGGTCTTAACGAGATTATTCAGTACGGCGTGGGAAGTAAGCGTCTTGAAAAAATGACAGAGCTTACAAAGGATGTATCCCGTGACGAGGAAAGAATGAAAAAGGTCACCGGCAGAAACATCGCTCTGACCAATTCTGTAATTCTAATTTTTGACCTTGTAATGCTCTTTACTGCTGTTTATCTTTATACCAAGGGGCAAACAGACTTCAAGGGTGTGCTTATCAGCGTTGTTACCTTAATCAGCTCCTTTGGCCCTGCCATTGCCCTTGCAAATCTTGGCAGTACTTTGCAGAACACTTTTGCGGCAGGAAACCGTGTGCTTGATATTCTCGATGAGGAGCCTGTAACCAATGAAATAACCGATGCTTCAGATATAGTCTTTAATGGTGCCGCTGCAGAAAATGTCACCTTCTCTTACGGAAACGAAGAGATACTTTCCGAGCTTTCTTTAGAAATACCCAAGGATAAAATTATCGGCATTGTGGGCAGAAGCGGCAGCGGTAAATCTACACTTTTAAAGCTCTTTATGCGATTCTGGGCAGTAAATCACGGTCAGGTTAAGATAGCAGACACAAATGTCAACAGCATAAACACAAAAAGCCTTCGTGAAAACGAAAGCTTTGTCACTCAGGAAACCCATCTTTTTAAAGACAGTATTAAAAATAACATAAAAATAGCAAGGCTTGATGCTACTGATGAAGAAATCATTGAGGCAAGCAAGAAGGCATCTCTTCACGGATTTATAAAGAGCTTGCCAAAGGGCTACGACACGGATGTGGGTGAATTAGGCGATACTCTTTCCGGTGGCGAAAAGCAGAGAATTGGTCTTGCGAGAGCCTTTCTTCACGATGCACCCTTTATGCTTCTTGATGAGCCCACAAGTAATCTTGACTCGCTCAATGAGGCAGTCATTTTGAAATCCCTCAAGGAAGAAAGGGAAAACAAAACAGTTCTTCTTGTTTCTCACAGACTTTCAACAATGACAGTTGCTGACAAGGTATATTCCGTTGAACACGGGAGGATGAGCTGATGAAAACGGCAGAGTACAAAAGAGAAAGAGAAAAGCGTGTTGTCGGTGAAATGATAAAGCTTTACTGCAAAAAGCAACACAAAACAAAGAAAGGTCTTTGTCCCGAATGTCAGGCTCTTAAAGAATATGCAGAAAAGCGAAGCGACAAGTGTCCCTTTATGGAAAGCAAAACCTTCTGCTCAAACTGCAAGGTACATTGCTACAAAAAAGATATGCGTGAAAAAATCCGTCAGGTAATGCGTTTTTCGGGACCGAGAATGATAATGTATCATCCGATTATGGCAATAAGCCATCTTATTGAAAGTAAAAAAGAAAAAAGAACACAGGAGGCTCAGTTATGAATCCCAAGAAAATATTTTTTATCGTTTTAGGGTGTATAGGTGTTGCTTTAGGTGCTGTCGGTGCCGTACTTCCCATGCTGCCTGCATTTCCCTTTTTATTACTTGCTGCTTACAGCTTTGCAAAAAGCTCAGAAAAATTACACACATGGTTTATAAACACAAAGCTCTATAAAAACAACCTTGAATCTTATGTTAAAGGTAAGGGTATGACAACAAAAACAAAGGTAAGAATTATGATAACCGTAACCCTTCTGATGTCCTTCGGATTCTTTATGATGTTCAGACAAAATTTATATATTCCCTGTGCAATCCTCAGCGGTGTCTGGTTGTTTCATATTCTTTATTTCATTTTCGGTGTTAAGAAATATGAACCGGCTGAAAATGATAAAAAATAAAAGAACACTCTTTTTGTTGTATGGTGTCGGCGAAAACCGACACCATCTTTTCTTTTTCGGGGAAGTTCTTGACAAGTAAACAAATGTTCTGTATAATAGTAAATTGGTAAATAATGTATTTACCCTACAACTGAATACAAACTGAAACACATATTTTTTCTTATTGGCTTTATGCCAACACATATTATCTGACCGAAAAAGTATAGTCCGATACTCGGTCAGTAACATACGGACAATCAGAGCTTAAAGTTTAAGCCGTTACATAGTTTCAGTACAAACTGTGCGAGAGGATGAAATGTCCTCCCGCTATTTGTGCTGTCTATGTGACGGCTTTTTTGTTGTGCAATTTTAACGAAAATAAAAAAGTTTTGAAAAAACCTACAAAAATCGGCGTTTTAAAAGTCACCCCTTGAGGGATGTTTTTCTCTCGTGCTTTGACAACTGAATGACCGTCCGAAAGTGATATGACTTTGCAAAGACCGTGGGGTCCCCTAAAAGCATTTGCTTTTTGGGGAGAGGAGGAACAACGAAGTGAAAGAGCTTTTCGTGTTTACACGGAAACGATTGATATGGAGTTTGTGACGACGAGAGCGAGGCAACGCTGCAGTGAGATTCCGGGGCAGGAACTATTTCGGGTGAAACGGCAAAATAATGCTTTTATTATGGAACATTTTTATTGTGCTTATTCCCATTACTTTTAGGGGTGGTTTTGATATATAAAAACTGCCCCCACCAAAGTGAGAGCAGAATATGAATTATAGTTTTCTCGCTTTAAAAACAACAGACAACGGAAAATGTTTTGCCTTAAAATCTGCATAGTAACCTGAATTAAAGCCTGCAGATTTTTGTAAAACATTTTCATTTGTTTCTTCAATAACTCTTTCAACAGCAAAACCTGCGTTGGCAAGAGCGTTTATGTATGTTGAAAGTTTACGATTTTGCAGAGTTAAAGGGTTGCCGTATTTCTCAAAAGTATAATAATCTTCCTCAAGATAGTTGCCACTGAAAATGATACGTTCCTCGGTTGCGATTGTTCTGTTACCTCCTGAAATAGCAACACTTTCTAAGTCAACACAATGCAGAAACGGATGGTCCCAAGAGAAGATATATACGCCTCCCTGTTTCAAATATGAAGCAGCATTTTTAATCGTTTTCTCAAGGTCGGTAGTCCAACCTATAGCATATATTGAATATACAACATCAAAGTAATTCTGTGGAATATTGTTATTGTCTTCCATAGGCTGATGAAAAAGTGTGCAGGAATGTCCGCTATCTTTAAGTAATTTTTTTGCAGTATTAAGTTGTTGTTCGGAAATATCAAGTCCATAAAGTTCCTTTGCGCCATGCTCGGCACACCATTTCAAAGAGTGACCACTACCACAACCCATTTCAAAAACTGCTTTTCCGTTGAGGTCAGGAAACAGATGCAACACATCTTCTGTCGGAATTGAGCAACCAAGAACAGGCAATGCAGTTACACCGAAGAAATCCTCTGCTAATGCATTCCAACTATTTTCGTTTTGTTTTAATATATTGGGTTTCATTTATATCACCTTGTACAAAGCCTAATATTTTTTATAATTATACGCATACCCGAAATCTATTGGCGGCGAAGTAACCGAAATATATACAAACTCAGTATTACCGTCATTAAGTAATCCGTGTATATCATTATCTGCAAATCTGACGACATCACCGGCTTTGAAAATCATTTCTTTTTCATCTGCAAGAAGTAATTTCCCACTGCCCTGAATAGCATACCAAATCTGCTCCGAAGTATCGTGTTTGTGTCTTGGCTGACTTGCACCGACTTCAAGATGAACTTCTGTGATTGTAACTCTTTCACTCTTTGAATTTTCAAGATTTATCAGTTGTCTTGAAACAACACCGGGATTTGATAATTCTTTTATGTTTTCACATTTTATAAATTCCATATTGATACCCCATAGTATTATAACTCTTTCATAAATCTGATTTGTTCTTTTTCATTGTTATAACCAATAGCACGGTAAAACTCATGAGCTTCCGGTCTAACAAATCCGGAATTAAGCCTTATCATTTCAAGATCTCTTTCTCTTGCCCAATCTTCTGCGGCATTCATAAGTTGTTTGCCAAATCCTTTTCTTTGGTGTTCTTTTGCTACAACCATACCCTGAATATTTGCCATACTCTTATAATACAAGGTGTTGAATTTTATAATATGAACATAACCTACAACCTTACCGCTAACATCTGCAACAAAAACACATTCGTTATTTGGGTCGAGGTTTTCTAATCTGCTTTTTACAAGCTCAGCATCACACTCGTATCCTAAATCTTCAAAAGATAATTTTTGTAGTTCAACATAATCTGTTGCTTTTGCTTCTCTAATCATATTTGTTCTCCTATATCATCACGCACAATTTACGAATTAATTATATCACATCACTGCTAAACAAATCAACCTAAATACATATCCTCGTGCTTTAAGTTCAAGTGCGAGGATTTTTTAATGCAAAAATCTAAAACAAAGGAGATGATAAAATGCTTTAGCAAACCAACCGAAAAACAGAAAAAAGCGTGGCATAAGTCTTAGCAAGCACTGGATTTGTGCATACAAATCCCACTTGTTAGGGGTGTCTCGCCTGCCGGCTCGGTCGGTGCTTTTGAATGCAAAATGCATTCAAGGGTCTCCACCGGAGACCCGCACCCCTAAAACCCGAAAGACAGGAGGTGAAAAATTGAAGCTGACAAAAACAATATTTTTGTATCTGAATGAGAAAGAATTTTCAATGCTCACAAAGGATGCCCAAAGAGCAAATATGAGCATTTCACGGTATATCAGGCATCAGATTGATAATGCAAAAATGAAGCCCACATTGGATATGGACTATGAGAAATATATCAATCTGCTTGAGCCCATATGTGACAAACTGAGCATTGTCTCAAAAAGAGTATGGCAAACAAAGATGCTTGATACGGTAATGCTTCGTGAAGTTCTTAAAAGCACAAATGAAATTATGCCCGAAATCATAAAAGCAAAGGAGGTGGCACAGTGCGTACAAGAGCGAGAAGAATCGCAGTTAGAGTAAGTGAAGAGCAGTATAACAAAATATGCCGTTTGACAGAGCGTAGCTTTTTTACAAAGGAGCAGGTGATAAGAGATATTATTCTCGGCTATCCGATTCAGGAAGACAGGAAGCCTGAATGTATGGAGTTTATTCTGAAGCTCCGTGGAATTGCAAGCACCTTAAACAATCTTTTCAGAAACTACGGCTTATCAGATTTACCAATCGGTAAGGAAATGAAGCAGATCGCTGATGCGGTTGAGTGTACAGAAAATTTAATTGAAGATTGTATTTTTATCACAAGAATGAAAAGGAGAATTAAATGAATAAAGAAGAAAATTTTATTAATACCCTGTTTGAAAAAACAGAAAAAACAGAGGCGGTAAAGTCTCAGAGAACAGAAATTGTAAAGATGCCTATGAGCAGTATTGTTCCGAATTTTAAGAATCCCTACAAATGCCGTGAGGAGGATATGAAGCCGTTGGAGGACAGTATCCGTGAAAACGGTATCATACAGCCTCTTATGGTACGAAAAGACGATAAGGCTGATGTGTATGAAATCATATCGGGTCACAGAAGATACCTTGCAGCAACAAGGCTTAAACTGACAGATGTGCCGGTTGTTGTATTGGACATAAGCAAAGAGGAAGCGGATATTATCCTTGTTGACAGTAATCTGCACCGTGAGCACATTTTACCAAGCGAGAAAGCCTTCGCCTACAAGATGAAAATGGATGCTATTAAAAAGCAAGGTAAACGAACAGATTTAACTTCGGACCAAGTCGGACCGAAGTTGTCGGCGGATGAAATATCTGACACCGACAGTGCTTCTCAGGTTAAAAGATATATCCGTCTTACTAACCTGATTCCAAGGCTGCTTGCTTTGGTAGATAGCGGTAAAATTGCACTTGGTCCTGCTGTTGAGCTTTCATATCTCAGCCAAGGGCATCAGAACTTTTTGGCTGAGGCTATTGAGAAAGAGCTTGCTACACCTTCCCTTGCCCAGGCACAGAAATTGAAGAAGCTGGAACAAGAGGGAAAGCTTGATGTCGGTACAATTCTTAGTATGGTTAAACAGCCAAAACCTAATCAGGTGCAAATGGTAAAAATTCCCGAGGACAGCATAAACAAGTATGTGAAATCCAATGCAACCGTAAAAGAAAAGGAAGATTTTCTTGCAAGGGCTGTTGAGTATTACGGAAAGCATCTTCAGCGACAGAAAGACAGAGGTGCGAGATAATGAAAAAACTTAAAGATTTTTACGGCCTTATTGGTGAGGAAGAATATGTAATTGACGGTGTCTGTTACAAGGTTTCATCCAAGTTTGCACCCGTTAATATCTGTAAGATTGAAAACACCATAAGCGACAAAGCACAAAAATATGTTGGCAGTGATTTTGCACATTTGACAAGTGCCGATGATAGAAATACAATGAATGCAGAATATATATGTTTGACTGCCGGGAAGGAGGACTAATGCAGTCTGATGCAAATATCGGAATTACTGCTATCTACTGCCGTTTATCAAGAGATGACGGTACGGAGACAGAGAGTAATTCAATCGGCAACCAAAAGAAAATGCTGACACAAAAGGCAAAGGAATTAGGCTTAACAAATACCAAGTATTATGTTGATGACGGCTATACAGGTACGAACTTCAACAGACCTGCTTTTCAGGAGCTTCTTGATGATATTGAAATGGGGTATATCTCAGTTGTTATCGTCAAAGACCTTTCCAGATTAGGACGTGATTATGTTTCGGTTGGTCATTATACAGATAACTATTTCCCTGAGCATAACGTAAGGTTTATTGCTGTTAATGATATGGTTGACAGTGATGAGGGTGAAAATGAAATTGCACCCTTCAAGAATGTTATGAATGAAATGTATGCGAGGGATATCAGCCGTAAAGTCAGGAGTGCTCACCGTATTCGTGGCAATATGGGAGAACCACTTTCACAGCCACCATACGGGTATATGAAGAGTCCTGAGAACAAAAAGAAATGGATAATTGATACCGAAGCCGCAGAGGTAGTCAGGGACATTTACAGAATGTGTCTTGACGGTATGGGTAATGAGTCTATTGCGAGAGAATTGCAGAACAGACAGGTGCTTATTCCTATGGCATATTGGCAAAGCAAAGGTCTTAACCGTGGCGGTAAGAAAACACAGCCGAACCCGTACAAGTGGTGTAAAACTACCGTGCAGAAGATATTAGCTCAGCAAGAGTATTGCGGTGATGTTATCAACTTCAAAACCTATTCCAAAAACTTCAAGAACAAAACCCGTATTGATAATCCGGTGGAGAATTGGAAAATCTTCAGAGACGTTCACGAGCCTATCATTGACCGTGATACTTGGGAAACGGTACAGAAGCTCACAGCAAGAACCAAACGCAGAGCACCTAAAAAAGAGAATGCGAGAAAGCATATATTTAGTGGTCTCATCCGTTGTGCAGATTGCGGCAGTAATATGAGGTATCACACTAATACCGTCAACAAGGATATTCATTATTTCAGTTGTGGTAATTATGTAAAGGATACCCGTGGCACTTGCCCCGAAAGACACTATATCCGTGCAGATGCTCTTGAACAGATAGTAATCTTTGAGCTCAAACGCCTTGCAATAATGCTCCAACAGGATGAACAGCTTCTTGCGGAAATCCTTGAAAAGAAAACCCATAAGGATTTCTATGATGAGAAGAAATTCCTTGAGGGTGAACTTCAGAAAGCAATAGTACGTCAACAGTCGGTTGCTTCTCTTTACGAGAAACTGTATGAGGATAATGCAACGGGCAAAGTTACGGATGAATGGTTTACGCACATGTCCCATAAGTATGAGGTTGAGAGAGAAGAGCTGAAGGTCAAGATATTTAACCTGAGAGAAGAGGTCGCAAATATGCAGACCGTTCAGCACAGCAAGGATATGTTTATCGGTGCGGTAAGAAAGTTCTTGGATATGGAAACAATAACGGCACCACTCATTCACGAGCTCATTGACCACATTGATGTTTATGAAGCAGAGGGCAAGGGTAAGAACAAGACACAGAGAGTTGTGATTCACTACAATTTTGTAGGCTATCTTGAAATACCCGAGAACGACGAACCTTGCTTCACAGCAGATACCCGTCAGGGAGTAGCAATAGGTTATATCTCAAAACCTACAGAAAAGTCAGCATAACAAAAAGTCGCACTCCGAAAGGAATGCGACGATACATAAAAATTATATCAAGCTATATACAAAACTCTATTTTAAGCAAAAAAATTGAGTATTCACAGGTCAAATCCCTTATGAATACTCAATATGGTCCGAGTGACGAGACTTGAACTCACGACCCCTTGACCCCCAGTCAAGTGCGCTACCAACTGCGCTACACCCGGATAACGCTATGTATAATATCATATCGTTACAGATTTTTCAAGGGTATTTTTAAATTTAATATTATTGTGGCGATTTGATTTATTTAATTTCTGCACCTTGGTAGTAATGCAAAAGGATCTCCTTGTAGGTGTAGCCTTTTTCTGCCAGGTAGTCGGCTCCGTATTGGCTCATACCAATGCCGTGTCCATAGCCGTAAACGCTGAAGGTTACTGCGTTTTCCGTTGTTTTGACTGTAAATGTAGGACTCCTCAGGGAAAATATTTTTCTTATATCCTCTCCTGTATAGCTTTTTCCGTTCAGCTCAGCCTTTAAAACTGTTCCCGTATGGGTTTTTTCGGTTATTTTTACGATATTTTTAAGATTTTTAATGCTTTCTACGGATATGCTTTCCTTTTCCATGCATTCTATCAAGCTATCCTTGGAAAAGGATATTGTTGAAGCGTAGCCCGGAGATAGCTTATCACCTGAGCTATCTACACTTGTAAGGTAATCCACGTTTGAGCCCCACAGGTTCTCTGCGTTTTCCGTTTTGCCGTTAGATATGGCAAAAAATGCGGCAACGCAAAGCTTGTCATCATAGTAAAGTGCTTGATTTTCCACAGCTTTTACAACCTTTTTAAGCTTTTCCTCGTATTTATCAAAATCCTTTCCCCATTTTTCCTTGCGTTGAACTTCGTCAATATAGCCTTGATGCACGGCAGTATCATCACTGATATGAGCGTTGGAATAATCCTTGCCGTTTTCCATCAGCCTTAAAGCGTTTGTGTAGCAGGCAACGGCTTGTGCCTTAAGAGCCTCTTCGTTGTATGCAAGAGGCATTTCTGCCGCTACACTGCCACATACGTATTCAAAAAGACTTATTTCCTGAGTTGCGTTGTCACAAGACCTGAAAACTGCAATGGTTTGTTGGGGTTCTTCTGAATTCTGAGTAGTAGGATTCTTTACCGCGGTTACGTTTACAGCCTCGTTTTTTGCTGCAGCTTCGCTATCTTTTACTGCAAACGGTGCCAAAAGAATGGAAATTGCACAAAAAAGAATTAAAACGACGTAATTTTTCATATAATCACTATCCTTTATTTTGCCAAAGATTTATTGACATTGCACTTAATATGTTATAAAATAATATGAATTATTATTTAATCGTATGACAATAAAGCGACAAGGAGTGAAAATATGCATTCATACATTGAACCGGTTCCAACCGGCGAATTTTCTGCACTCTGTGAAGAACTTAAAGAATATAGTTCAATTGCACCCGAATATTTTGATAGATTTGAAGTGAAGCGTGGCTTACGTAATCGCGATGGCAGTGGTGTTATGGCAGGTCTTACAAAGGTTTGCTCTGTTGAAGGCTACTATATTGACGACGGTGAGCGCAAGCCTGTAGACGGTAAGCTTATTTATCGTGGTGTAAATATTAATGATATCGTAGACGGTTGCATCAAGGAAAACCGTTTTGGTTACGAGGAAACGGCGTGGCTTCTTCTTTTCGGTCATCTTCCCACAAAGGATCAGTTGGCAAGATTTAACGATATTCTTGGTCAGTGCCGTGAGCTTCCGGAGGATTTCATTGAAGATATGATAATGAAGGCTCCGTCTCCGAATATTATGAACAAGCTTGAGAGAAGTGTGCTTTCTCTTTATTCTTACGACAGTAATCCTGACGATATTTCAATAGAAAACGTTCTGCGTCAGAGTATTCAGCTTATTGCACAAATTCCAACAATAATGACCTATGCTTACCAGGTAAAGAGAAGATATTATCTTAAAAAGAGTATGTATCTTCATCCTGTTAAGCCTGAGCTTTCTACTGCGCAGACAATTCTTTACAATACTCGCTCAAACCGTCAGTTTACAGACGAAGAGGCAAAGCTTCTTGATATTTGCCTTATTCTTCATGCAGAGCACGGCGGCGGTAATAATTCAGCCTTTGCAACTCGTGTGCTTTCCTCAAGCGGCACAGATACCTATGCTGCAATTTCTGCAGGTATCGGCTCTCTTAAGGGACCTCGTCACGGTGGTGCAAACCTTAAGGTTGCAGAGATGATGAATTACCTTAAGGCCGACGTTTCAGATATTACAGATGAGGGACAGGTTGCAGATTTCCTCAGGAAAATAATCAACAAAGAGGCAGGAGATAAATCAGGCCTTGTATACGGTATGGGACACGCAGTGTATACACTCAGCGATCCACGTCAGATCATTCTTAAGCGTGAGGCTGCAAAGCTTGCAGACGAAAAGGGCTTTGCAAAGGAATTCAGAGCGCTTGAGCTTATTGAGAAGCTTACTCCTGAAATATTTGCAAGTGAAAAGAATAATAACAAGAAAATTTGTGCCAACGTTGACCTTTATTCAGGTCTCATTTATCAAATGCTGGGTATACCTGAGGATCTTTATACACCTCTTTTTGCAATAGCTCGTGTGGCAGGCTGGTCTGCACACCGTATAGAAGAGCTTATCTCCGGCAATAGGGTAATCAGACCTGCATACAAGAATATGTCCGTTCCAAAGGATTACGTTTCTATTGACGAAAGAATTTCAGGTTTTAAAAAGTCTGCGGTTTACGTACCGTTAGACGAAAGATAAACTTCGTTTCGGAAGGGTTGAAATTATGAAAAGTATTAAAGGTAGTTTAAGTAGCATAAAAATGCGTTACCTTGTTTTTGTTTTTGTAATTGCTTTAATTGCAGCATTGCCCACAAGGGTATATCAGCTTATTGCGACTATTGACACCAACATAGGCTATTATAAGGAAAGTGACGTTACTATTTCCGTCCTTTACGGCGCATTATTTGTATTTGCTTTACTCTTTATGGTGCTTAGTTATTTAAGTAAAGAGGTTCCGTCACCTAAGCTTCCTTCAGGAAAAAATGTTTTCCAGGGTATTTTTGGTCTTGTTATGGTTGCAGGCTTCGGTTGGGATATATTTGCATTAGAGCAGAGGATTGTTCCTCAGTTCGATGAGGGTATGGATCCTCAAATATACAAAAGTATCCTTGATGCCCGTCTTGCAGAGAATGGTGGAGCTCTTGCGATTTTGGAGCTTATATTTGCAATTTTGGCAATTTTCTATTTCCTTATTTTTTCAATCAGCCATTTAAACGGAAAGGCATCTTACAAGGAGTATAAGCTTCTCGCTCTTTCACCTGTTTGCTGGTCCATCGTTAACCTCATATCCCGACTTATGACAGCCGTGGATTTCACAAAGGTTTCAGAGCTTCTTTTTGAGATCTTTATGTTTGTTTTTGCAATGCTTTTCTTCCTTACGTTTGCAAGGATTTCCACAGGAGTATACACACAAGACAGTATGTGGGGCATATACGGTTACGGCTTTACAACGGCATTATTTGCAATTCTTGTATCTGTTCCGAGACTCATTTGTATGCTTGCAGGAGCACCGTTGGTTGACGGTCACGAATTCAATTTTGCATATGTCGCAGTAGCGTTATTTGTTATTTCATATATTGTTTCTTCTTTGGGTATAGGCTATGAGTTTGGCCGTTCCTTTGAAAAAACCGTATCAGAGGTTGAGCTTCCTTCAGATGAAGAGGTCGTTAAAAAGCCTGCTAAAAACAAGCCTGTTCCACAGTCGGATTACGATGAGTTATTGGCTATGATGCAAGATGGTGGCGAGGTAGCAGAGGAATACGAGCTTGTTGAAGCTTCGGAGCCTGAAGCTATCGCAGAGTCTGAAATTATCGCAGAGCCTGAAACTATTGAAGAACCTGAAATTATCGTAGAGCCTGAAGTTATCGCAGAGCCTGAAATTATCGCAGAGCCTGAAATTATCGCAGAGCCTGAGGTTATCGCAGAGCCTGAAATTATCGCAGAGCCTGAGATTATTGTAGAGCCTGAAGTTATTGCAGAGCCAGAAGTTATCGCAGAGCCTGAAGCTACTGAAGAGCCTGAAGTTATCGCAGAGTCTGAAGCTACTGAAGAGCCTGAGGTTATTGCAGAGCCTGAGATTATCGCAGAGCCTGAGGTTATCGCAGAGCCTGAAATTATTGCAGGGCCTGAAATTATCGCAGAGCCAAAAACGGTTGTGACTCAACAGCCCTCTGCAGTAAAAGCTCCGGCCGAAACCAAAGCAAAAAAAGAGAAAAAAAGCTTGTTCGGACTCAGGAAGGCTCCTGTTCAGGAGGAAGAAATTGCAGACGATCTTAAGCCTATTTCTCTTGCAGATTTGAAAAAGATGCAAAAATAAAATCTCTATTTGTGTAGCGGGAGACGTAAAATGTTTTTTACTAATATGATAACGGCTGCGCAACAGGTTTTCGTTCTATTCTTGATTGTTGCGGTCGGCTTTGCAGCCGACCGTTTGCACGTTTTTACACAAAAGACGGCAAAGGCGTCAAACGACCTGTTGTTTTATATAATAACGCCGGCAGTTATAATCCAATCCTTTATGTCAATGGAATTCAGCACAGAAAGAGCCGGTTCTCTGGCAGTTGCCTTTTTGTGTATGGCAGGTACTCTTACCTTCGGCATATTTCTTGCAAAGCCGTTTTTTAATAAAATCGGTGACAGAGGAACGGTGTACAAATATGCAGTAACTTACGGCAATATGGGGTATATGGCGTTGCCCTTATGCCAATCTCTGTTGGGCAAGGAAGGTGTTTTTTACTGCTCAACAGGAGTTGTGGCATTTAATATTCTTTGCTTTACTCACGGTGTTTGGCTTATGACAAAAAGCAAGGGCAACACAAAATTTGATTATAAAAAGCTTGTTTTGAATCCGGGCGTTATTTCCGTTTTAATAGGCTTGCCGTTGTTTATTTTCGGCGTTAAAATGCCTCAACCGATAAATGATGCAATCGGTCATATTTCAAACCTTAACACTCCTATTGCAATGATTTTCTTCGGAACTTATATTGCAAACACGGATTTAAAATCTATGTTTAAGGTTAAAGAAAATTATATTGTTGCCTTACTCAAGCTGGTAGTTATGCCTCTTGGTATGTTTTGCGTATTTAAATTAATAGGTCTCAGCGGCACTATGCTTACAGCCTGTGTTATTTCCGCAAGTGTCCCAAGTGCAAATAACACTGCAATGTTTGCCGCAAAATACGATAAGGATACAGGTGTGGCTTCGCAGGTAGTTTCCTTTGATTCTGCTTTGTCTGTGTTGACTATTCCTGTTATGATAGCGTTAAGTAAATTATGATAAAATTACCTTTTTCAGAGCTTTTGCCCGTTGGTGTATGTAGCTTTAGTGAAGCAGGTGAGCTTATTGACTGCAGAGCAAAGAGCAGAATACCGCAAGGCGCAAGAAGCGTTATAATGTATTTATTCCCGTATTTTTTGGGTGAGCAATTTTATAAAAATTCCAATATATCAAAATATTCAGTTCCCGATGATTATCATATTATTGCCGGAGAGTATTTACAGTCTGCCGCAGAGCAGCTAAAGCGAAGCTATCCCCAAAATGAATTTGTCTGGTTTTGTGATAATTCTCCCATAAAAGAGGTTGAAGCGGCTGTTAAATGCGGACTTGGTGTAAAGGGCAAAAACAGTCTGCTTATTAATTCTCAGTATGGTAGCTTTTGCTTTTTAGGTGAGATTGTTACGGATATGGAGCTTGAGTGCTCTTTGCCTGAGGACAGGACCTGTATGCAGTGTGGCCTTTGTGAAAAAGCGTGTCCCTGCGGTGCACTTTCCGCCTATAAGGTAAACACTCAAAGGTGCCTTTCGGACGTAAGTCAAAGAAAGGGTGAGCTTTCCGAGGAGCAAGAGGCTCTCATAAAAAACAGTACGTCCATATGGGGCTGTGACGTTTGTCAGGACGTGTGCCCAATGAACAAAAATATAAAGGTTACACCTATCAAGAAGTTTTTTGAAACGGCAAAGGTAAGGTACGAGCCTGAAGATAACATTGCTGCAAGGGCATATAATTGGCGCGGCAAAAAGGTTATTGACAGAAACTTTAAAATTAAATATTGTAAAGAGTCATAAAATAATTTATAATATATAAAACTATGAAAGGAACGGCATTTCCGTCAAGGCAACTACGAGGTATTCGTGTTGATGCCATATATATGAGTAACGTAAATTTACCCGAAAGCGTTCTCGCATCGCTCGACAGTCTTTTTGCAGACGGCAGATGTCCTCATGCCGTTCTTATAGACGGGTCAAGCGAGGTGCAAAGAGAAGGACTTGCAAATCTTACGGCAAAAATGGTTGTTTGCTCTAATCAGGAGCGTACACCTTGTGGTGCTTGTGAAAATTGTCGCAAGGCAGACGAAGGTATACATCCCGATATTATTTGTATAAAAAAACCGGAGGACAAAAAATCCTTTGTTAAGGCAGACGTTAAGAAAATGGTTGCAGATGCGTACCTTACCCCTAACGATGCCGATAAAAAGGTCTATATTATTTCCGAGATTCAAAATATGAACGAGGAAAGCCAGAATCTTTTACTTAAAATTCTTGAGGAGCCACCAAGGTATACTGCCTTTGTTTTAACCTCGCAAACCTCAAACGCAGTAATCGGTACGGTTTTATCAAGAGTTGTAAGGCTCAGATTAGGCGAGATTGAAAACAACAAGTTTTCAGATAAAGCAATTGACGTTGTAAAAATGCTCTGTAAGGCAGTTTGCTCACCATATGAGTATGATAAGGTCAAGGCAACTGCTCCTCTTGACGGTAACAAAAAATTAACCTCAGAGGTACTTGTGCTATTCACGTCTGTGTTGCGAGATGCAATATCAAATAAATCCGGCGGCAAAACTCTTTTTGAGGATTTCAGACCTCAAAGCGAGGAGCTTTGTGCGAAGCATAATTTAAAAAGCTTGCTGGATATGTACAACGTTGTTTCAAGTGTTTATCAAGCCCTTGAAAATAACCCAAATCAAGCCTTGATTATTTCAACTCTTTGTGCAAGGCTTTAAAATTCAGGAGATATATTATGGCAGAAGTTGTTGGTGTACGTTTTAAAGACGGTGGCAAAATATACTACTTTGATCCGGATGAAAAGCAGTTTTCTAAAGGACAGAATATAATTGTAGAAACCGTGCGCGGTATAGAGTGCGGTGAGGCTGCAGTTGCTAACCATACCGTAAGTGACGAGGAAATAGTTCATCCGTTAAAAAAGGTTATCAGAGCTGCAAACGCAGAGGATCTTAAAACGGTAGAAAAAAACCGTAAGCTTGAGGCAGAGGCATTCGAATTTTGTGAAAAGAAGGTAGTTGAATTAGGCCTTGATATGAAGCTTGTGGAGGTAGAGTGTACCTTCGATGGTGGCAAGATGCTCTTTTATTTCACCTCAGATGACAGAGTCGATTTCCGTGAGCTTGTAAAGATTCTTGCAGCTCAATACAGGACTCGTATCGAAATGCGTCAGATTGGTGTTCGTGACGTGTCAAAAATGCTTGGTGGATTAGGCATTTGCGGCAGGCCCTTCTGTTGCTCTCAGTTTTTGGATGATTTCCATCCCGTTTCCATAAAAATGGCTAAGGAGCAGGGACTTTCACTTAATCCGACAAAAATCAGCGGTACCTGTGGCAGACTTCTTTGTTGCCTGAAATACGAGCAGGATTCGTATGAATATCTTAATAAAATCACTCCTCGTGTAGGCTCTGTTGTAGATACGAGAGAGGGCAGAGGAACCGTTACGGAAAGCAATCTTTTAACAGGTAAGCTCAAGGTTTCTCTTGAACGCAGACCTGAGGCAATTCCTTCAGAATACAACAGAAGAGAAGTTAAGCTTATAAAAAAAGCAAGAGTTGAAGAAATCGATGATGAGCAATAAAAGGTAGAATTTATAAATTTCTATTGATTTCTTTAAAATTTGTGTTACAATAAACAAAAAAGGCAAGGGAGGTAAATGTAAATGGCATACAAAATTACAGACGCTTGCATCGCTTGTGGCGCATGTGCAGCAAGCTGCCCTGTTGAAGCAATTTCAGAAGGCGACGGCATCTATGTAATCGACGCTGACAAGTGCATTGATTGTGGTGCTTGTGCAGGTGATTGTCCTGTAGAGGCTCCTGTTGCTGAATAATTGGACTTTTAAAAAACCGTCTTTCTCAAGAAGAAGGACGGTTTTTTCTTTTTCTGAAATATATAATGTTAAATTTTTATAAATTAATAAGTAAAATTAAAAATAACTATTTTTTTTTATATATTTATATGATATAATTAAGCGATTATGGATACGTATCCTTAAATTAAGGCAGGTTTTTGATTTTTTTGGAGGTGAGCTCTTGTGTCAATGAAAAGATTTATAGATATTACCGGTTTTACACGAGAAGAATTACGGGAAACGCTTAACCGTTTTTCGTTCATCAAGGATAATAGCAGCGTTTACGCAAACGAGTTAAAAAATAAAACTGTAGTTAACGCTTTCTTTGTAGAGGATCAGTTCACAAAATCAGCCTTCTCCTCAACTGCAATACGTGCAGGTGGATCGTATATAAATTATTCACATACACCGGGCAGGACTCTTAAGGATGAGGTAATGGAAATGTCTGCCTTCGGTGACGCAATCGTTTTAAGTCACGAAAAAAGAGGTGCGGCAAGGGCAGCCTCACTTTATGCAACAGTTCCTGTAATTAATGCAGGAGATGGTGGCAGAGCGTATCCCGTAAGGGCACTTTCCGACATAGCGTCCGTATGGATGGAAAAAAAGCACGTTTCAAATATGAAAATCGGCTTTTTAGGTGATTTTTCCAATAACGCAAACGTTAAGGGCTTCCTTCAATGCCTTAATCTTTACAACGGAAATCAGTTTTTCTTTATTTCAGTTAACGGCAAGCCCTTGTCAGAGGAATACGTTTCCCTTATGGACAAAAGGGACAAGGCGTTCGTTGTATATGATAATCTGTTTGAGGTTTTGCCGGAGCTTGATATTTTATACGTTACAAAGGTTGATAAAAGCTCTTTCGATAGCGAGATAATGTACGAATCAAGGAAGCATAATTTCACGTTAGACGAAAGAATGCTTATGGTTGCAAAGCCGGATTTACTTATTATGCATCCTTTCCCAAGAGGCGAGGAATTAGACCAAAGCGTAGACAATGACTCACGAGCAAAATATTTCAAGCTGTTTGATACCTTTTCAGACGCTTGTCTCATAAGCCTTGTTAAGACTATATCAAATAAGCCTGCAAGGCATATTGTTCCTTCCTATGAGGAGCAGACTCACGAGCTGTGTTGTGGTAAGGATAATTGCATTACTTCCACAGAAAGCTATCTTCCGCCACTTTTCTATGAAACAAGCGACGGTAGAAAAGTGTGTAAATACTGTATGCAGGAATTGAAGGATTAATGGATAAGAAATATCTTTTTATCAGAGGCTCAGGTAGGCAAAACGGCTACACCAACAAAATTTCAGAGGAGCTTATAGATTTTATCGGGTCGGATAACGTTACGGTTTTTGATACCTATAAAGAGAAGTTTTCTCCTTGTAACGGTTGCAATTACTGTGAGACACAAGGCAAATGTGTTAATCGTGACCTTGATGGATTCTTTGAAGCCTTCGAAAATTGCGACAGGGTTATTTTCTTTGCACCTATATATAATGGTTCATTTTCTGCACCAATGAAGAGCCTTATTGACAGATTTCAGTTTTATTACACCTCTTTTTATCATAACAACAAAGCTTTTCCCATAGCAAAGAAACGTAAGGCTTATCTTGTTTGTGCATCGGGAAGAGATGATAAAAGGTCTTTTGAATATATGCAAGGTCAGTTATCTTGTGCATTTACTATTCTTAATATGAATTTAGAAGAGAGCTTTCTGTGTGCAAATACAGACGCTCAACCGAATTATTTATCAGTTGTACAAAGCGTGAAAAGGAGCTTAAGCAATGACTAAAGGTAAAAAAAGAACGATTGCAATAGTGCTTGTTGCCACAATACTTGCAGGTATTATGGCGTGTTGCGGTATTGCGTTTTCTGTTACCGATAAGATTTTTCAAAATAATACGCCGACTTATATTACCATTGGCAGCGATATCGAAGGCGAAATAACGTCCTCGGAGGATTACGAGGCATACGTGCTCGAAATTGAGGAAAACGGTGCTCTCACCATTTGCCTTGAGCACGAGAATTTTACCGATACAGGTAAATCAGGTTGGGTTGTAACCTTGTATAAGGTTGAGGATACCGAAAGTGATATCCAAAAAAATTATACGGAAATTGCTTATTTTGAATCTTTTTGGTCAGACGCAACGTCTGACTGGGACCCTGTAGGCTTATCTGCAGGTACGTATTGTATCGTTGTATCTCCGGGACTTTATTTCCTTGAGAGTGATTACACTCTTGTAACGGATTTTACTGCAACAGATTCATACGAAAAGGAGCCGAATAACACTAAGGAAGCTGCAACGCAAATCGCAGTTGGCTACGGTAAGTACGGCAATACCTCAAATAAACAGTCAGGTGTTGACTCCGACTGGTATACGTTTACGCTTACTGCAGATAGCTGTGTAAATATTTCTCTTACGCATTCCGACGGTACTTTCCCAACGGTCGGTTGGACGGTAACTCTTGTTAACGAAAAGGATGAGAAGATTACTCAATTTACCTCAAGGCTTACAGACCTTGTGGTAGAAAGCGGTAAAATCGGACTTAAGGCAGGTGTATATCATCTTCTTGTTGAGGCACAGACAGATTCTGCAGACGATTACACTATCCTTGTAGGCTCCGAAAAAGCCGTGAATTTCGAATTTGAAATGAACGATACCTCTGAGGAAGCAATTCCTCTTCCTCAAGGTGTGGGAATAAGCGGCAGCTTGTCAGACAGACTTCTCAGTCTTGATAAGGACTATTACAAATTTACCGTAGAGGGCAACGGCTATATTGACCTTACCTTTACCCATAAAGTCTTAGAGGGCACAAAGAAGGGTTGGAATATACGCGTAATCAAGGAGCTTGAAAACGGTGATCTTGAAGAGGTAATAAGGAAAATTTCTTACTGGAATCAAGCTACAGTCAGCATTAATCAGCTTGGTATTGCACCGGGAGATTACTACGTATTAATCGACGGTGACTCCGTTTCATATAACAGTGCAACCTATACTCTTAAATGGGAGTTCACAGAAAAGGAAAATTGTGAGCTTGAGCCAAACAGCAGTATTTATAACTGCCAGACTCTTGAATTCGGTGAGTATTATTACGGCACGATTATTTCCTCCGACGTAACCTATGACGAGGACTTCTTTAAGTTTAATCTTACAGGAACAAAGAACGTGTGCGTAGAGTTCTCTCACGAAATTACAGGCAGTAGTGATATTTGCTGGAATATTTCAATAATAGACGATGACGGCAACGTTGTTACGGAAAAAACGTCTGCTCTTAACGAGAGTCTCGTTTCTACCGGTATTGTTGAGCTTTCTGCAGGAGTTTATTTTGTGAAGATCGAAACAGGTATTTACGGATCGGAAATTCCGTACAAATTCAGATTAATAGGGTGACGGAAATTGAAGAAGTTTATATCGGTAATACTTTGCTTTTCAATTTTATTCCTTTGTGGCTGTACAGCCTCAACTGAAAATAATAAGCTTATAGCAGTATCTTTTTATCCTGTGTATATTTTTACAATTAACCTTACAGACGGTATCGATGATCTGAGTGTTGAGCGTATAGCAGAGCAGAATACAGGCTGCTTACACGATTATACCGTTACCGCTAAGGACGCAAAGCTTCTCAGCGATTGCACCGTTTTCGTAATTAACGGTGCAGGAATGGAAGGCTTTGTTGAGGATTTATACAGTACGGTAGAGGATTTGTGCGTTATCGATTCCTCAAAGGGCATAGAGGTTTTGTGCAGTGGCAACGAGCATCATCACGAGCATCACGAGCATCACGGACATGATCATTCACAAAATTCTCATATATGGATGTCCGTCGGCAATGCAATTGTTCAGGTGGAAAATATTTGCAAGGGCTTAGTTCAGGCTTTCCCTGAATATGCAGATCAGTTAGAACAAAACAAAAGTGAATATATCGAAAGATTAAGCGTATTACAAAGTGAAATAGACTCTGTCAAGGAACAGACCAAAGGTAAAAACGTTGTGGCTTTTCATAACGCCTATGAATATCTTGCAATAGATATGGGCTTCAATATTTTTACTACCGTAGAAGGTGACGAGGGCTCGGAGCCTTCTGCTAAAGAGTTAGCTCAGCTTGCAGACGAAATAACGGAAAATAACATTTCAGCACTTTTCATTGAGCCGTATTATGAAGGTAGTGCTGCAGAAATTTTAAAAAACGAAACCGAGGCTCAGATATACGTTCTCAATCCCGTTACAAGCGGAGAGAACAGTAAGACGGCATACGAGGAAATTATGCGTGAAAATATTGCAACAATAAAGGCGGTGAAATAATGGCAACGGAAAACGGATGTGGTCTCTGTAAAATATCAATAAATAAAATCGGCGTTAAAAAAGGTGCAGATACCATTTTATCCGACGTGTCATTCCACCTTCATTGTGGTGAGCTTACTGCAGTTATCGGTGTAAACGGTGCAGGCAAAACAACCTTAGTTAAGTCAATTTTAGGAGAGATCCGTCACGACGGTGACGTGAGCTTTGAGTCTCATCACGGTGAAAAAATAGAGCGTGTAACTATCGGCTACGTGCCTCAGCATCTTGATTTTGACCGTTGTGCACCTGTCAGTGTCGAGGATTTCCTTCTTGTCGGAAGAACAAATTCTCCCGTTTGCTTCAGGCGAAAAAAGGAATTAATAAAAGAAATACATAAAGCGCTGGAGGCTGTTGATTGCCTTAATCTGAGCAAACGCAGGTTAGGAGAGCTTTCAGGTGGTGAGCTTCAACGCGTTATGCTTGCAAATGCCTTGTATCCGTTGCCTGAGCTTCTTATATTGGACGAGCCTGTTTCGGGTGTTGACGCAAAGGGCAGCGAAAAATTTTACGAGGCTATTCATAATCTGAAAAAGAATTACCATATTGCCATTGCTATGGTCACTCACGATCTGGGCATAGTTAAGGAGTACGCAGATAACGTCGTGCTTATTAACAAAACAGTTTTAAAAAGTGGCTCTGCAGCAGAGGTTTTTGAGTCAGAGGAATTCAAAAACGTTTTTTTCGGTGTGCCGGAAGGGTGGGAATGATATGGAAATGATATACGATGCTTTTTCTGTTCTTCCCTTTGCATGGGCAGATTATAGATTTATGGTCAACGCTTTACTTGCAGTTGTGCTTATTGCACCGCTTATGGGTGTTTTGGGTACAATGGCAGTAAATAATAAAATGGCTTTTTTCTCCGATGCTTTAGGGCATAGCGCCTTTACAGGCATTGCCTTGGGTGTACTCTTGGGCGTGGAGAATCACACAATATCGTTAATTGCCTTTGGAGTGCTTATCGCTTTACTTATCACAAAGGTAAAAAATAGCGGTAAGGTTTCCTCAGATACTGTTATCAGCGTGTTTTCCTCTGCAAGTATAGCAGTAGGCTTGCTTGTTTTATCATACGGTGGCAGCTTCACTAAATATAATTCATATTTAGTGGGAGATATTCTGAGTGTAACGACACAGGAGCTTTTGTGGTTAGTTTTAACGCTTGTTGCCGTTATTGTTATATGGTGCTTTATATACAATAAGCTTCTCGTTATTTCCGTTAATAAGGAGTTAGCGGCAAGCAGAGGAATTAAAACAGTATTGTACGAAAATATATTTGTTATCGTAGTAGCTGTTGTTGTTATGCTCTCAATTAAATGGGTAGGTATCCTGTTAATTAATTCCCTTCTTATTTTACCTGCCGCAGCTTCACGTAACGTTACAAAGAATTCTCGGCAGTATTTGTGGGGTTCTGTTACAATTTCACTTTTCAGTGCAGTAACAGGCTTACTAACCTCTTTTTATATTGATACCTCTGCAGGAGCGACTATCGTAACGATTTCTGCAATTGTATTTTTTATTACTTACATTATTTCAAAGAAAAAATAATCCGAAAGGAATGTGTATAAATGCTTTTTTCACAGGATATAGGCGTAGATTTAGGCACAGCCAATACACTTGTTTTTGTTAAGGGCAAGGGTATAGTTATAAGGGAACCGTCCGTTGTTGCGGTTGACGAAAGAACAAATCCCAAAACAGTTGTGGCTGTTGGTGCCGACGCAAAAAGAATGATAGGCAGAACGCCCGGCTCAATAACTGCCGTAAGACCGATTAAGGACGGCGTTATTGCCGATTTTGATATGACGGCAGATATGCTTAAGGCTTTCATTAAAAGAGCCATAAGCAGTTCTCCTTTTAACAGAGCAAGAGTTATGATTTGTATACCGTCAGGTGTTACAGAGGTTGAGCGTCGTGCAGTTTACGATGCTGCCAAGAGTGCAGGTGCAAGATACGTTAGTCTTATAGAGGAGCCTATGGCAGCAGCTATTGGCGCAGGTCTTCCCGTGCTTGAGGCTACAGGCAGTATGATTGTTGATATTGGTGGTGGCACAAGCGAGGTTGCCGTTATTTCTTTAGGTGATATCGTTACCTCAAAATCCTGCCGTGTTGCAGGAGATAACTTTGACGATGCCATTATTTCTTACGTAAAACGCACCTTTAATCTTCTTATTGGTGAGCGTTCTGCAGAGGATATCAAGCTTAAATTAGGCTCTGCTTATCCTTATGAGGGCGAAGCAGCAATGGAGATTAAGGGCAGAAATCTTATTGACGGTCTCCCGAAATCTGTGGAAATTACAAGTGAGCAGGTGCGTCAGGCACTTGCAGAGCCTGTGGATGAGATTCTTGATGCTATCAGATATACTCTCGACAGGACTCCACCTGAATTAGCAGCAGATATTATCGAAAGAGGAATTATGCTTACAGGTGGCGGCGCACTTCTCAGAGGACTCGATAAGCTTATTGCAAGTGAAACGGGTATGCCTGTAAATATTGCAGAGAATCCTCTTGATTGCGTTGTTAACGGAACAGGTATTTGCCTCGAAAAAGACCTTTTAGGTATTGGCGGAAGATAATTGATATGAAAAAGTTTTTTCAAAGTGGCAGCTTCAAAAACCTCTTGGTTGTTGCTGCAGTAATTATAGCAGGTGTCGTGTTTGCGGCAATAAGCCACAATGCATCGTCACCTATTACCTCTGCAATAGGTACTGTGTTTTCTCCTTTACAAAAGCTTTCTGCAGTTATTTCGGAAAATCTTTCCGAGGTATCTGTGTCCTTCAGGTCATCCTCTGTATACAAGTCGGAAATCGAGGAGCTTGAGGCAGAGCTTGAAAAGTCAAGGAAAAAGCTTGCAGAGTATGATGAAATGAAAATAAAGGTTGATGCCTACGAGGAATTTTACGGCATTAAGGAGAAGAATTCCGATTTCGAATTCTGCTACGGCTCTGTTGTTTCAAAGGACGCTGCAGATGCATACGGCTCCTTTGTGCTTGACGTAGGCTCAGGTGACGGAATTGCCGTTGGTGATCCTGTCATTTACGGTGAATACGTGGTAGGTATTGTGAAAAAGGTTAGTTATTCTACCTGCGTTGTGTATTCCGTGCTTGATCCGAGGCTCAATATCGGCGTTTTCGAAACAGGTACGAAGGAGTACGGCTACGTAAGTGGTGATGCAGACCTGTTCAATGAAGGGTTATGTAAATTTTACGGCTTGGATGCCTCTACCTCAATCGTAAGTGGTGGTATGGTATGTACCTCAGGCTCAGGTGGAGTTTTCCCGAAGGATCTGCTTGTCGGTGAGGTTACGGCAGTAAAGAACGATGAGCTATCCTCTGCGTATTATGCTGAGGTTAAGCCCTTCTGTTCCGTTGAGGATATTGCAGACGTTTTCGTTATAACCTCTTTTGAAGGTCAGGGCGAGGGCGGAATTCAGGAGTAATACAGGATTAATTTATATAAAGAGGTGAGACCTTTGCATTACGGCAATAATAAGCCTAAATATATCAGGTATGCAATTTATGCAGCAATTATTTGTGTTGCCTGTGTTCTCCAGAATACAAATATGGCACTTCCTGAGCTTTTTGGTGCAAGGGCATTCCTTCTTTTACCCTTGTGCGTATGTATCGCTATGTACGAGAGAGAGTTTCCTGCGGCGATGTTTGGTGCTTTTGCAGGAATATTGTGGGATATATCTGCATTTGCAGAAGGCTTTAATGCGCTGTCTTTAATGGTACTGTGCACAGTGTGTAGTATTTTTATTAATCGCATTATGCAAAATAATATTGTAACGGCCTTGTTTTTGTCATCGGGTACTATTCTTATATACGAAATACTGTACGTTATAGTCAATCTGGGCTTTACAGGTGCCGGAGGTATGCTCAGGCAGGGCATTACCTTTTATTTGCCGTCTTTCTTTTATACGTTGGTTTTTATTCCGATATTTTATTTTATTGTTAAGAAGGTTTACACTTCCTATAAAACAGAGTAGGTGTTTTTGTGTCTATTGAATTACGAAAAAAGAGAAGAATAACGGGTACCGTCTTTATCGGTATCGTGTTTTTGCTTTTAGCTTTTGCCGTTGGAAAAAACCAGCTTGTTGATGGTGATAAGTACAAGGCAGAGGCTCGTAGTCTTTCTGTAAGCGCAAGCACCGTAAAGGCTGCTCGTGGAGAAATTTTAGACAGTAACGGCAATCCTCTTGTTATAAACAGGCAGGGTAATAATATCATATTTAAATTTTCCGACTTTCCTTCAGCCAAGGAGCAGGAAAAGCGAAATGAATTAATATATTCTCTCATTAAGCTTTTTGAACAAAACGAGCTTGAATGGGTAGACAGGTTACCTCTTGTTTACGAGGGCGATACCTTAGTTATAGACGAGGACAAGTCTGCCGAGTTTACCTATATGGTTTCGGAAACTATGCTTGAAATGGAAAAAGGCGAAGAGTCCACTCCTGAGGAATGCCTCGATGCTTTGATTAAAAGATATGGTCTTTCCGCTTATTCAAGAGCAGATGCACGTAAGGTAGCATCCGTATGCTTCGGTATGAAGTATCTCGGTTTTTCTACGCCGAGTCCATATACCTTTGCAGAGGACGTGCCTGTAGAGGTCGTTTCTACTATTATGGAGCAAAGTGAAACCTATCCGGGCGTTGAATCCGAGGTTGTAAGCTATAGAGAATACGGTGATAAAATAAGCTATTCTCATCTTTTAGGTGTAGTAGGCTCCATAAGTGCCGAGGAATACGAGGCGGAGACTGCAAAGCTTAACGAAAAGCTGAAGGACGAAACCTTAACTGCTACGGATATTACCACTCTCAAAAACAATGCGTATTCACTTAACGATAAATACGGAAAAAGTGGAATAGAAGCAGCTATGGAGAGCTACTTAAGAGGCAAAAACGGTATTATGACAACTACTACGGGTACCGATGGAGTTGTTACAGAGGAGTATATCGTTGCTCCTGAGCAAGGCTCAACCGTTGTAACAACAATTCGTTCCGACGTTCAGCTTGTGGCAACACAGGCACTTCAGGATATGCTTATCGAAAACAAAAAATCCTCTTATTTCGATACAGCCGGTGCAGTTGTTGTTATGGATTGCAACACAGGTGCCGTAATTGCAAGTGTTTCCTTGCCATCTTATGATATAACAACTTATTTTGACGAGTACGACAGTCTTATTAAGGATTTATCGAGTCCCTTGTGGAACAGAGCTATGCAGAGTGCGTATGCACCCGGCTCAACAATGAAGCCTGCAGTTGCACTTGCAGGTCTTGAGGAAGGTGTTATTGACACCGCAAGCTCTCACTATTGTGGTCAGACCTACGTTCTTGAGGATCAGACCTTCCAGTGTCTTAGCTCTCACGGGTATTTGAACGTTACCTCTGCTTTGGAAAAATCTTGTAATATTTTCTTTTATGAGGTTGGTAAAGAGCTTGGCATAGATAAAATGAATAAATACTGCAATCTTCTCGGCTTAGGTCAAAAAACAGGCGTTGAGCTTCCTGAAGCTGAGGGTATGCTTGCAAGTATTGCCAATAAAGAGGCTGCAGGGCAGGTATGGAACCCCGGTGATACGGTACAGGCTGCAATCGGTCAGTCGGATAATCTTTTCACTCCGCTTCAGCTTGCAAACTATGCAGCTACCATAGCAAACGGTGGCACACGCTATCAGCCTTACGTTGTAAAGTCTGTTTTATCCTCGGATATGAAGGATATTGTTTACGAAACAGAGCCGAAGGTTCTTAATACGCTCAATTGCAGTGAGAAAAATCTTAATATAGTAAAACAGGGTATGAGGCAGGTTATACTCAATAGCTCCTGTCAGTATCATTTTGAGGATTGCATTGTAGACGCTGCAGGTAAAACAGGTACCTCACAGGTTAAAAGGACAACGCAGTCAGGCGTTACCATGACCTGTAACAACGGCTTCTTTATTTCCTTTGCTCCGTATGATGATCCTGAAATAGCCATTGCAGTTGTGGCCGAAAATGCAAATTCAGGTAGTGGCACCTCTGTTGTTGCTGCCGAGATATATAATTATTATTTTGGGCAAAAGGAAAGTGTGGATATTCTTGATGCTCCAAACTCATTGATAGGATGATAAAATGAAAATTATTACTGTAGCTTCTGCTAAAGGTGGTGTGGGCAAATCAACGTTTTGCTACGCCGTAGCCAAGCTTTTATCAGAACGGAAAAAAAGAGTTCTTCTTGTAGATATGGATATAGGTGTACGTAGCCTTGATATCCTTCTCGGTGTATCGGAAAAAACAGTGTATAACTGGGGAGATATAATAAAAGGCAATTGCGATTACAGGAAGGCTATGCTTGAAACGCAAACCGACTTGTTTTTACTGGCTGCTCCGGTTGATTTTTCCGAGGACTATACTCAAGAGAGCTTTAAAGCTATGATTGATTCGTTTTCTAAGGATTTTGATTTTATTTTCCTCGATTCACCTGCAGGTCTCGAAAGCGGATTTCTTCTTGCGTCCTCGGTTTGCCATAGCTGTGTAATCGTCACAACGCCCGATGCTATCAGTATGCGTGCAGCCTCTTATGCAGCACAGAACGTAAAGAGGGTAGGAGTAAACGACGTAAGGCTTGTTGTAAATAAGCTTGATAAAAAAATCCACAAGAACGTTAATATAGATGAGTTTATAGATACGGTAGGTGCAAGGCTTTTGGGTGTTGTGCCTGAGTCAACGGAGATTTATCAGTCCGTAAACGGCAAAAAAATTCCTTACGACAGTAAGGGTAATCAGGCATTTTTGAGAATTTCAAAAAGACTGTGCGAAGAGAACGTGCCCTTTAAGTCCAAGCTGCTTTAATTTTTTTGTTGACAAAACAAGTAAAAAGAGTATAATGATCTTTGCAAAGAGTTAGCGCTAAGCTTTGCCGAAAATAAAACAGGGGAGCTGACGGAAGTCGGCTGAGATAGAAAATATTCCTTTTCTGACCCTAATAACCTGATGCGGATAATGCCGCCGTAGGAAAAATATTCTCTGAGAGTCTCTCCCTATGGTTGTGTTACCGCCGTAGGGAGATTTTTATTCGGAGGAAAATTATGAATAATTTAACAAAAAAACAAAAAACTATTCGTCTTGTGGAAACTGCCATAATGATAGCTCTGTCAACAATTCTTGCAGAGTTCACCGTTATCAAATTCCTATATGGAGGCAGTGTTACCATATTCAGTCAGGTGCCTATGGTTGTTATTTCCTATAGGTACGGTGTGAAATGGGGACTTTTTGCAGGTCTTTCAATGGGTATTATACAGATGCTTTTCGGTATGGAAAACTTCTCATACGTAAGTGGATTGTCTGCATATCTCATTCTTATTCTCGCAGATTATATCGTAGCCTTTGGCTGCTTGGGACTTGGCGGTATGTTCAGAAATGTCTTTGGTAAAAACGGTGTAAAGGGTAGCATCATTTCTCTTACACTTGGTGGTGCAGTTGTTTCCGTAATAAGATTTTTGTGCCATTTCATCAGTGGTGTTACAATATGGGGCGATTACAGTGGCGGCGCAAAAAGCGTTTGGATGTATTCGCTTACGTATAACGCAGGCTATATGATTCCGGAATTAATAATTACGGTTATCGGTTGCGTTGCAATTGCTTCCATTTTCAATATTTCTTCTCAGGAAATACGCGTAAGAAAGCTGAAATAAAATAAAAAAGTAAAAAAAATGTAAATCTCCTTATTAATTTTCTGTTTTATTTGAAATTTGTATTAATTAGTGATACAATAGAACAGATAATTTTCTAAGGAGGTTTTTCCTTGAAAGAAGATAAAAAGATAAATACCTCAAAAAAGAAGGAAATAGTATTCGAAAAAAAGAGTGCTGAAAGAGATTATTCTTCAAACGGTCTTAACGATGAGCTCGAAAGATTAGCACAGACCTTCCGTGAAGAGTTAGAAAAGGCTGAGGAGCTTTCCGACGAGGAGTTTATTGAGGTTTTTGCCGACGATTTAGGTGTTATTGAGGATGAAGATCTTTGCGAGTGCTGTGGCGAGCGTCGCAAGGACAGGTCACGTAACAAGGATTATCAATATTGCTCAGTTTGTCGCGAAAATATGAAGTATTATCCCTTTAGTAAGCCTTTTCTTATTACGACAATCGTGCTTTTCCTGGTAGCAGTAGCTTCGGTTATTGTATTTGTAAGTGATTTTCATGGATATAATTACGTATATAAGGCAGAAAGGGCAGTTGAGGAGAATAAGCTTGATACGGCTTTAGAGTATTACGATAAGGCACTCGTTGAGTTTTCTCAGGTTGGTGTTTCTCCCGATAAGGTTGTCCTTGATAGCTGCGACGTTATATTTGCCACTATGAGTAACGGTGCAGGGTCTATGTACAATATTTCCGAGCGTATAGATTTCGCATTAACTGATTTTGAACAGAGTATGCCTATTTATCGTTCAAGAGTTGCCATGCGAGAGGAAAGTCTCATTTTATATAGCACGATGCAGCTTTTCTATACGGAAATACTTAATAACGAAAAATATCTTGATTACGACGGTGAGGACGAGGAAACATATAACGAAATAATGAGCGAAATCGCCGCTTTTATGGACCGTGAGGTTGCAGTTACGTCTCCCGATAAGAAGCATACAGAAATGGTTCCTACAAGTGAGCCTATGGTATATTTCCTACAGTATATGTTTGCTTATATTTCAGGAAATTATGACGATTCGTATACCTATATGTGCAAAACTGCCGAAACAGCTCCTGAGTACGTATGGCTTTATGCATACGAGCTTGGTATCGTAGAGGCACAAGGTCATAATTTTAAAGAAGCAAAGAAATTGGCTCAATTGATAATTGAAAGTAATATTGAGGAAAGCGAAGGCTACTGTCTTTATTCATCTACAGAGAGGCTTATGGGCAACTACGACAGAGCCATAAGCTATGCAAACAAAGGTCTCGGCTACGATTCTGACAATGCAGAGCTTCTCAGAAACAAGGCTATGGCACTTTGCTGCAAAGGCGAATTTACAGAAGCAAAGCTTGTTCTTGACGCCGCTTTTGAAAGTGATATATCAACAAATTACGGTGTGTTTATATCCACGGCGATAGTTGCAGAAAATGAGCTTGGCAATAAATTGGCGATTGAAAATTACAAGGATATGCTTGAGGAACAAAATATGACTCTGTCAGATAAAATGGAGGATTACCTTGCAGGCAAGCTTACGGCAGAGCAGTTATTTACAGAAGGGTCAGGTGATGTTCAGTGACGTACGTATACATAGTAACACGGGCACTTACCTTTTTCGGCAGTATCTTAAGAGTTTTTTGGGAGCACGTTGCTTGCAGAATATTGAAGCTTCCTGTTGAGGATATAAGAGGCTTTAAAACAGATGAAACCTGTGGCCATATCGAGCATGAGCTTCCAACGAGTCTTTCTTCAGCATTTTTTATTTGCTGTCTTCCCTTTACAATGAATTTCATTTTTGGCTGCGCCTTTTCTCTTAGTGGTGCATACAGGCTCTTTTACGTTGGCGAAAAGGATTATTGGCCTGTATACGTTATGATCTGGTTAGGTATTTCCTGCTTTGCAAACTGTGCTTCATCCTTTGAGGATGCATTGGCATTCAAGGATGCACTTGCTTCATCAGATGAAAAGGTAGCAAGGATTTTGGTTGCTCCGTTTTTTGCAATTAACTACGTAATGTCTTTTTTGGAGAGATATTCCGTAACCTTTGTTCTTGCAATTTTATTTACCGTATTTTTCCCGCAGATATTCAATCTTCTTTTCCCGTTGCTCGATAATATCAGGCAGATTATGGCAAAATAAACTATAGTAGCTACAAATAAAATGGGACTGTAAAAACTTGCGTTTTTACAGTCCCATTTTTTGGTGTGTAGAAAAAGTACAGATAAATCAAGTAAAAGGTTTTTAGTCTTACATAATATTCTCCGTTAATAATATTTCATTATCATCGGTAAAGGTTGCGATTATTCCGTTTCGGTGAGCAGTGGAGAAAACAGGAGCTTTTGCAACCATCGTCAGATTCCACTTAACGTTTGGATAAATCTTTCCAATATAATTAGTACAAATTGCAATTTCAGGCTTCAATATTTTCAGGAAGCCTGCAGATGATGAGCCAAAATATCCGTGATGACCGATTTTAAGCAAGTCAACGTCGCCGATTTCCTCAGCGTAAATCATCTCGAAGCCGTTATTATTGGTAAAGTCTGCGGCAAGGAAGCCGATTTTTTCTCCTTTTTGGAGCTTTACACCAATACTGCTTGCATTTTCACCTGCACCTTCAACCTCTTCAGGTGTTACGGTGTTTATAAATTGCAGAGTAAAATCGCCAAAGGTGAACTTTTCGTCGGGAATATTATGGATAATTTCCGCATCCGTTACCTCAAGAGCCCTTATTATTTTATTATAGGTATCAAGGTTACCCCATAAATCAGAGTCCATATTTGTTGCAGTGTTGCCGTCGTACTCTTTGATATAGGCTTTTTCTATATGGATATTTTTCTGCTTGATTATAGGCTCAAAGTTTCCCGAATGGTCGTAATGCATATGTGTTGCGAGAATAAAGTCAAGGTGAATATCACCGTTTTCCTTTGCACATATTTTATTAAGGTATTCAATTACGTCCTTTTCGTATCCACGGTACTCTGTTTTTCTTCTCGGGTTATTGTCACCTTCACCGGAGTCGATAAGTGCAAAGTGGCCGTTGCTTTCAATTAATATACAGTCAGAGTTTGCAGTGTTCAAAAAATGTATTTTATCGTCGCCGTTTTCGTTTGAAAAGGTCTCTTGCTTTATCTCAATTTCATTAACGTATTTATTGCCCAAGAATACGGTTATTATATCAAGTATAAATACACTTGCCATAACGCCTGTAACAAGCCAGGTTGCAATTACTCTCGCAAGCTTCTTTTTATTTTTATTATGCATTTTTCTTCTCCTTTCTTTTAGGAGCTGAAATAAGGGAAAGCACCAAACACAGAAGCGTAGCGGTATATGCCTTTAGCACAACGAATGCCGCCGCACATATAAAGAAGGAGAGTATATCAACTGCTTTTTTTGATTTGAAGCAGTTACCGATTTCTTTGAAGGGTACGCTTTGCCATCCGGCAACAATAAGCATTGCACCAATGCTATGCATAGGTATTCTATGTAATGCTTCAGGTGCAAGTAAAATTACGGCAGAGCAAAGGATTATTGCGGTTATTGCAGAAACGATATTGTATCGCTCCTGTTTATAAGGTACAGACGGGATACAGGAAAATACGTTTGAAAGACCGAATACAGATTTGCTTTCATCACTTTTGCTTTGAGAAAAAGCAAAAAACAGAAAAAAGAATATAAACGCAGCTTCAACAATAGCAAAGACGTTGTCGCCGTTAATTGAGCTTATTGCTTCACCCAACGAGAAATCCGTAACTTTTCCTAAATCCTGTGCCTCGTTTATTGTTGTGTATTTTTTGTTCGGATTTAAAAATAAATTCAATACGTACGGAATAAACACCGTAATAAACGCAGGTGGAATAAGCTTACTTAATTTTTTGAACTTGAATGGGTAGGTGATCATTGTAAAAAGCGTAATAGTACCCGTCAGTAAGCCCATAAAATTAGGATGGAAGCCTAAGTATCTGTAGTTTTTCAGCATTTCAAAGGGCGTTGCGCCGTAAGCACCGATGCCGAAATATACGTTTGTCAGTAAAACTGTTGTTGCCAAGGCAAAGCCCAGCATCAATCCTGCATAAGCACCCGGGGAGATATAAAGCTTGAGACGGAGCTTTGTGCATATAAAGAAAAGTAACGCCGCTATACTCAAGGAAAGTACGGCACCTGCCTGAGAGCAAAGAACCACACAGTAAATTAACGGCACAAGCATAAAAGGATGAGGTGCCAATATATTATTTTTAAGTTTGACGGAAAACAGAGCACATACAATGCAGCACAACAAGGCGAATAAAAGATTTAAGCCTGTTGCAGCAGCAGAAAAAATGGCGTAGGAGCCGATTATTCCTGCAGCAGTAAGCCCGTAACCCATAAAAGATAGAGTATCTTTTTTTTCTTGTATTTATTTCCATAAGTTTACCTTTCATTGCATTTTTGTTGTAACTTTTATATTTTACAATAAATATCCAAAATAAACAATACCGAATAAAAAATAATAATAAATGCATAAAAACGTTAAAAATGTTGACAATTTCTTCAACTTGTCATATAATGATTAAGATTAAAAGCATAATCAGGAAACGGAGTGGGCAAAAATGTTGTCAAAAGTATCACCGCTTAAAAAAGTGATTTTAGGCTTTGCAGTAATAAGTATTGTTATTTCTATCATTACTGCAAATAATCTTGCATCAGTTATGATGCTTGTCGCAACACAGAATAATAAGCAGGCTTCCCAGTCTTCATCACAGCAGAATTCAAATGCAGGTGCAGGTACAAATGCAGGTGCAGGTGTAAACACAGGTGTTAGCACAGGCACAGGTGCAGGCTCAAGCGTAAATACAGGTACAGGCACAGGTGCAGATGCAAACGCAGATGCAAACGCAAATGCAAACGCAAACGCAGATGCAAACGCAAATGCAAACGCAAACGCAGATGCAGACGCAAATGCAGACGCAAACGCAGACGCAAACGCAGATGCAAACGCAGGTGCAGATTCAGCATTATCAACTGCTGAAATTGTTACAATGTACAATAAAGCTATTAATAATGCAAAGACAAATGCAGCAAAGGTTATCCGTGTTAAAGACGGTGCTTCAAACTACAATGGTATCGTTGAAGCAGGTGGGCTTTCAAGTGCTGCTTCTACTCTTATGGGTATGTTTATGGTTGGCAGTAAGGAAGAAATCCAGACGAAGAATGAAGCGTGGTCTAAGGATAAGCTTCCACCTGAAAATGCAAAGGCTGCTCTTACAGAAGCAGGTGTTAAGTCAGCTACTTGCGAAGACAATGGCGACTACTACGTTATAACAATCGTTGGTGTTGACGAGGTTAATCCAAAATCAGGTGGCCCCGGTGTAGGTTCTCTTTGTGGCGTTATCCAGGAGGAAACAATCACAGGCTCCATCAGTTCCGTTCCCGGTCTTTCATTAAGCGATATTTCTATTTCATATGAAAACGTTACAACAATCGTTAAGGTTGAAAAGTCAACGGGTAATGCCGTTGCTATTACGGTTGATGCTCCATGTATCCTTCAGCTTTCTGCAAAGCTTGCGTTTGTAAGCATTGATAATGCAAAGGTTGGTATCGGTGTTTACACAGAGTATACAATTGAGTACTAATATAAACTAACAATCAAAACACCGTCCTCGGACGGTGTTTTTTAGTCATGGGAGGAATTACGTGAGTAAGGACGTACTAAATGCAGAAAATATTCACAAACTGTTGCCTGATTATTTAAAGTCAAAAATCAGAACCGTTATTGAAGATTGTGTTGAATCCACAAATAAATCTGTCAAGCTCCTTGCAGTTAACGGTGAGGCAGAAGGCTACGTGCTCATTTCCCGTAAGCAGACAAAGGGACGTGGCCGTATGGGCAGAGATTTTTATTCTCCTCAGGGTACAGGTGTATATATGAGCTTGCTTCTGAGACCGCAATGCCCGTCTGAAGAGGTGAGCCTCGTTACAACTGCCGCCGCAGTATCTGTTTGTGAAGCGCTTGAGAGCATAGGTGCATCTGATTGTGGTATAAAATGGGTTAACGATATTTTTGTGAACGGTAAAAAGGTCTGTGGTATTTTATGCGAAGCAGGCTTCAACGGAGCAAACAGAACTGCAGATTACGTTGTGCTTGGTGTAGGAGTCAATATGTATTTTCCTCAAGATGATTTTCCGCAAGAGCTTCAAGATATAGCGGGAGCCGTTTTTTCAGAACAACGAGACGGTGCTATGGACACCTTCGTTTCAGGATTTTTGACGTCTTTTTATAATTATTACAACAGTCTTTCGTCAAGGGAATTTATTTCTCATTACAGAAAGAGATGCTTTGTTATCGGCAGGGAAATAAGCTTCCTTTCTCAAGAGCAATTTTCACAGGGCAGAGCGATTGACGTTGACGAAAATTGCAATCTTATTGTGGAAAAAAGTACGGGAGAAAGGCAAGTAATCGGCAGTGGCGAAATATCTGTCCGTATTCTTGGTAAACTTAACCAATAAACCTACCCCTAAAATCGTCAAAAACAATTATTAAAAATACAACTTTACTATTGCATTTGCTTTAACTTTGTGATAAAATCTGTTTGTATATATAGTAGTGTATTCTGCTATTGGTATCTGAATTAGGAGGATTAGTATGAAAGCAACTAAAAGAATTGTTTGTCTTACACTTGCTATCATAATGGCTGCTCTTGTTTTTGTTATGCCTGTTTCAGCTGCAAAAACTGTTCCGCTCATTATGATTGACGGTATAGGCACAACAAAGTTGTACAAAAATTTCGGCACCGCTGAAGAGGAGTTAGTTTTCTCAGGTGACGACGAATTTATCGAGGGTATAGTTGAAAACGTAGGTGGCGCATTCCTTGGCGGCCTTATCAGCTTCGGTATCGGCAATAAGGATTTTGATGCTCTTGCAGACGATTTTCTTCCTGCAGTTAACGAGTATCTTAAGGTTATAGGCTTCAACCAGGACGGTACACCTATCGATCCTACAATTGGCTTCTACAGAACAACAGCACCTATCTCTGAGTATACAGAGGAGGAAAAGGCAGGCTTGAGCACCTTTGCTCTTGCATATGCAGAGAAGCACGGTGAAGAGAACGTTTATAACTTTACATATGACTGGCGTGCAGATCCTATCGAAAATGCAAAAGAGCTTAACCAGTTTATTTCAGAGGTTAAGGCTAACGCAAACTGCAGAAGAGTTAATATGGTTGCAATGAGCATGGGCTCAACTGTTGCACTTGCATATCTTGCACAGTTTGGTGGCCATCACCTTAACAACATCGTATTTGCTGCTCCTGCATGGCAGGGCACAAGCACAGTAGGTGACGTTGTAACAAACAATATTTCACTTGACGTTTTCGCAGTAGAGAACTATCTTGTTCAGCTTGCAAACGGTAGCGCAGTTACTCACATTACTGCATTTATCATTTCCTTTATTGCAAGCTACGAAGGTCTCTCAAGAGAATATTTCGGTGACCTTAACGCTTTTGTTACAGGTATCCTTCCTCGCACTTATACCGATAGCTTCCTTCCATACTTTGCAGGTATGCCGGGTATCTGGAGCCTTTGTCCTGCAGAGGACTACGCTCAGGGTAAAGAGTTTATCTTTGATTCACACGGCGTAGCTATTGACCCTGCTTACGAGGCAAAGATTGATGCTTATCATAAGATGCAGGTAAACGCAAAATCTATCGTTGAAGAAGCAATGGCAGACGGCGCAAACTTCGGTATCGTTTGTGGCTACAACTGTCAGATGGTTCCAATTTCAAAGGGCTTTGATTCAAGTGACTCCGTTATCGACACAAAGTATATGTCAGGTGGCGCAACTTGTTCCAAATATCTTCAGTCAAACGTTGACTGGGGCAAGATCTACAATCAGAAGATTGAAGACGATCACAACCACGTTTCATGGGATTACAGAGTAGACGCTTCTACTTGTATGTTCCCTGAGCAGACATGGTTCATCAAGAATCAGCAGCACAACAACTACAAGCTTGAAAACGGCACAATGGAAATTGTTATGTGGCTCCTTGAAGCTGAGGAACAGATGACTGTTACAACAGACAAAGAGAATTATCCTCAGTTCTGGCTCTATAACACATACACAAGAACTTGTAAGCCAATTGTTGTAGACTCAGTTTTAGGTGACCTTAATGCAAGTGGTAAGGTTAGAACAGACGATGCATTAATCGCTCTCAAAATGGCATCAGGCCACATCGCACCAACAGATGACGATTATATTCTTGGTGATATCGATGAAGACGGCGAGTTCACAATTGAAGATGCTCGTTCAGTTCTTTACATTGCAGCAGAAATCGATTTCTAATTCAGAACCAATTTTATAAATAATCAATGGACTGTAAAACTCAGGCTTTACAGTCCATTTTTTATGGTTATTTTAGTGAACAAAAAACGCAGATTGGATAAGATTAGCAAACTCAAGCTACTTCTTTTTTACAATCTGCGTTGTGTATTTTCAGTTTATTTATTTAGCTTAATGGAAAGCTCGGCGACTCTTTTTGCCGTTTGCTGCATTTCTCCCAAGGTAATGCCATTCGGCTTACCGTAGGTTTTTAGCAACGTGCCGTCAGGCTTTCTTTTACCTGCTCTGTTTCCACCGGGCATCAGTACGTCAACTCCTGCTCTTACTCTGTAGGCATTGTCGCACATTTCGGGGAATTCTGGAGATTTGGAGCTTTGCATCCACCAGTCCGTCATCACAACACCGTCGAAGCTCCATTCCTTTCTTAAAATGCTCGTGCAAAGCTCGTAATGGTAATGGCCCCAGACGCCGTTTATTTTATTATACGACGTCATTATGGTAAGTGGCTTTGCTTCTTTTACACATATCTCAAAGCCTTTGAGGTAAATTTCTCTCAAAGCGCGTTGAGAAAGTCGGGAGTCAGTTTTGTTTCTGTTTGTTTCCTGGCTATTACAAGCAAAATGCTTAGGACAAGCACCAACACCGTTTTTCTGCACACCTTTAACTACTGCGGCGGCAGTTTTGCCTGTAAGGAACGGATCCTCGGAGAAATACTCAAAGTTTCTGCCGCAAAGGGGACTACGGTGAATATTCATTCCCGGTGCAAGAAGGATGTGGGAGCCCTTTTCCTTCATTTCCATACCGACCTTGGTGTAGATTTCCTCAAGCAAATCAAGGTTCCACGCAGATGCAAGACAGGTGCCGATAGGCAAAAGTGAACAACAGGAGCGTATCCTTATACCTGAGGGGCCATCGGTTGTTGTAATAGGCTTAATGCCTTTATCACGAAGGCTTTTTAGTACGCCACCCATTACACCTGCATTACCTTTATTTCCTAATGAGCTATCCATAGTGTAGTCACCGCGGGAAATTGCCTCAAGCTCCGCAAGAGAAAGCTGCGAAATAAACTCATCTATTGTATTTTTACCGTCCATAACGTCGGTAATTGTTATGCCCTTGTCTTTTGTTTCTCCAAATGCTTCGGGAAGGTTATTTAAAATAGTCTCTTTCAAATTAACCTCTGCAGTGGTAACGGGGATGATCTCCTCGTTTTTCCCTAAAATATCAAAGCTTTCCTTTGGTGCACAAGCTTCTTCTAATTGCTCCACAACGTAGGTACTTGCTATATTAAAGCTATGCACAAGAGTAGCATCACGCACGTTTTCACCAACGTAAATATTATAGTCGCCCTCTTCAATTACGTATGCATTTTTGTGTCCTGCTTTGCCACTGTCATCAAAGCTTGCAAAGGCGTAAAAAGGGAATTCTATTGTAACTGTATCCTTTTCGTCGGGAGACAGTTTTTTTGTTTTTTGGAAGCCACACAAAACTCTTGACGGCTTACCTAACTTTCCTTGAGGTGCTTCAACGTAAACCTGCAAAACGTTTTTGCCTGAAAGGGTACCAACGTTTTTTGATTCTATCTGAACAGTGATTTTTTCAGCCTCGTTCTTGACGTATGTTGTTGTATTCTCAAATTTTGTGTAGGAAAGACCGTAGCCGAAAGGATACAAAACCTTATCCTTTGCAAAGGTTTCAAAATATCTGTAGCCAACGTAAATATCCTCGAAGAAATCGTTATATTCCTTTTCGCCAAAGTAATCACTGCAAGGATATGAATAATATGCATCGGCAATCGTATCTGTCAGTCTGCCTGACGGCTCGTTAATGCCAAAAAGCACGTCGGCAACGGCGTTACCGCTTTCCATACCGCCTTGATAGGGGATAAGTATTGCAAGATTGTTTTTGGCAATTTCTTTTTCCCAGTCCATATCCATAATACTGCCGATATTCATAACAACAACAGTATTTTTGAAGCTTTCGGATACTCGTTTAATAAGAGCTTTTTCGTCTTTTGTTAAAAAGAAGCTGCCTTCTGTTAAGTAGTTTTCTCTGTCCTCACCGGCAGAGCGGCCGATTACAATAACTGCGCAGTCGCTTTTTTCTGCAGAAGCCTTTATCAGCTCGTCACTAATGGGCATTTCCTCGTAATAATGTGGCCAATGTCCCCAAAAGCCATGGTCAGGAGGATTCCTCTTGCACCAATCGGAGTATATTTCGGCAAGCTCGGTATTTATATTTGCGTTTGCGTTTTTGAGACCTTCCATAAGACTTACGGTATAAGGCTTTATTACGTCACCGCCGGAGCCGTAGCCAACGTACATATAGTCGTTCTGGATTCTGCCAAAAACAGATACGGTAGCATCCTTGGAAAGTGGCAAAACGCCATCGTTCCTTAAAAGAATGGTGCCCTCGGCAGCAGCCTTTCTCAAAAGCTCAGGCATACCCTCAGTAACAGTTTTTTCCAGGTCAGAGGTATCTCCACTTTCGTTTTGCGAAAGTCTGTTTATAAGATGACCTATTGTGTTAAAGGTTTTTCTTTTAGCTTTTTCAAAAAAATCCAAAACGATCCCTCCTGTGAATGAATTTCTTGCTTAAATTATACAGAAATTTATGCAAGAGGTCAAGAAATTACAAATGGCAGAATTAGATGCCAGAGCTTCGCAAATAGCTGTTAGCAAATAGCAATTAGCAGACAGCGATAGCTCTGACCCTCTTGCAAACCGAAGGTTTGGAGGAGGGTGGCACCGCAGGTGACGGGTGGTACTGTACAGCAAAAGCACACTAATCAGAGCAAAGAAATAAGAGGCGGAGTTTTCCGCCTCTTTCATTATGTAATTATAAGCCTAAAAGCTCTTTTTTCTTTGCATCAAATTCTTCTTGTGTGATTGCTCCCATATCAAGAAGCTCTTTGAATTTTTTGAGCTCATCGGCAGCAGAAACAGTTGATTGCTGTGGTTGTGAATTTTGTTCTTTCATCTTCTCAAACACTTCATCTGAAATCACGGAAAGATTTGTTGAATTACATTGTGGACGGCGATTGAAATCAACAATTTTATTCAAACTGTTTTGTGCATTTCCTGTGTTCACAGCACTTGCTGCATATGCTCCGCCCAAAGCCCCTGCAATACCACCTATACTCGAAACAGTTGCTTGTCTTGCATTACTTTTATTTTTAGCAATGTCAGCTTGACTATAGCAAAAAATATGACCACAAACATTACAACGTTTTCTGATTTCTTTGTTCTTTTCTTTAGCAATTTCTTCATCAATTTTTTTTGAAAGTTCTTCAAGAATTGCTCGTTTTTCAGGAGTGTTATAATTTTCTTTTATATATTTTGCGGCTTCATCCCCCTCTTTTTTCTGTTTATATGGATATGCAAGACTATATTTATTCTTACCTTCTAAAACAGTAATAAGCCCATTCATTAAACTTGACGTTGGAGACGCAACGTGTTTAACCTCAATTATATCTACTAATTTGACTGTTTGTCCGTTGATGATAATACAATCATCTTTGAGAGTCCATTTTGGACACAGCATTGCTTTGAATGTTACATTCATAATTTTACCTTCTTTCTAAAAATAAAAAGTGTGTGCAACCGAAGCTACACACACCGAAAAATGCGGAACTTCGAGTTGAATATTAACCAAAATCTATATATTAACCGATATTGGTTAATATGATTATACACCGCTTTCGGTTAATATTCAAGGAGGGAGTGATAAAAATGATTTCTTACGATAATTTGTGGAAGGTTATGCATGAAAAAGGCGTAACGCAATATGCCTTGATAAAAAAATATAAAATAAGTCCTGCACAAATCACCAGACTGAAACGAAATGAAAGTGTCAGCACTCACACCATAGAAATATTTTGCAAAATTCTCGATTGTAGGGTCGAGGATATAATGGAATATATACCAGATGAAATAAACAAAACAAAAAATCAGACCGCATCCCTTTCTTGAAATACTCATTTTAGGGATGTGGTCTAACTTTTTAAAGAATAAATAATAAAGAATAGAGAATAAAGAACAATACAAAAGCGACAAAAAGCGAAGCTCTTTATTATTTCTTATTTTATTCTCTATTCTTTATTCTTTTAGGCAACAAACTGTTGCCGCATGTGGCGCTTCTTATGATCTGCTTTGAAATAATGTGTTCTTTCTTTTCTTTGACAAGGTATTTGTTTAACCTAACGATTCTTGCAGCAAAAGACAACGATTTATCCAACAACACATTTTCTGACTTCATTTATATACTCCTTTTTAAAGAATAAATAATAAAGAATAGAGAATAAAGAACAATACAAAAGCGGCAAAAAGCGAAGCTCTTTATTATTTCTTATTTTATTCTCTATTCTTTATTCTTTTAGGCAACAAACTGTTGCCGCATTCATTTGTTTTCTTTTGCGGTATTTAACGAGGCAATTAAAATACGTTTTATTTCCAAACAATCATCAAGCAATGATTTGCCTTCTTTTTCAGTTATATAATCCGATAAAATCAAAAGTCTTAACCAATATTCTGTTTCCGCTGTTTCTTTAAGAGATATTTGAAGCTTAACAATAAAATCAGCCTTGCTTACACCGTAAATGGCTTCGTTGGCATTTGCACCAATTGATGTGGCGCTTCTTATGATCTGCTTTGAAATAATGTGTTCTTTCTTTTCTTTGAC